>AZIE01024955.1_pt1 | contig 241119 bp, 308 predicted proteins | sample 359081 | NCBI WGS metagenome assembly AZIE01 (sample SAMN02429713, study PRJNA222661) | marine sediment metagenome | biome: Sediment sample; isolation source: sample MGS-MCh from oil contaminated site at the lagoon of Mar Chica... | place: Morocco: Mar Chica | collected 2012-07-20 | depth 32 m m | reverse complement strand
AATTACGTGTAATTACAGGTTGTATGTTTAGTGATAAATCAAAAGAAATTATAGAGCTTTATCGAATGCTCGAAGCTCGCAATAAAAATGTCATTGCTTTTTCGCCTATTAAAGATTATATCTCTTCAAGAGCCATTGAACAAAAGATTGACGCGGTTCATATTGACCCGACAATGCCTTATTTAATTTCCTATGATGTAGGAACAAAAGCTAAGGAACAGAAAGTAGATATGGTCTTTATTGACGAAGTTCAATTTTACAATGATAATATTGTAGATGTCGTATTATCTTTAATAGATGCTGAAATCCATGTAACTGTTGCTGGACTAGACAAAACATTTGCATCCAAACCTTTTGGTATAATGGGTACATTACTATGTATATCCGATTTTGTAGAAAAGAAAACCTCAAAATGTGCAAAATGTGGAGAAGAAGCAACATTTACTCAGCGATTACAAAATGGAAAACCCGCTCCAAAAGATAGTCCATTAATCGTAGTCGATGGATCTAGTGATGAATATATCTATGAACCAAGGTGTGGTTGTTGTTTTGAATTAGCATAGCAGGGAGGTGTCTATGTGCTATCTGTTAAATTAAATGGAGAGGCGCTAGAAGTTTGTTTTGAAACATTTGTTGGGGGAAATGAGTATAAATATACAATGGAATTCTTACGTAGCTTAGAAGGGTCTATTTACAGTGAAGAATCTCGTAAATGGTATGTTCCTAAAAAGCACGTAGACGCCATTGATCAACGTTTTCCAGATAAAATCGCTTGGCATAATGCAATTGAGGATATCAAAGGCATTCGGCAAGTGGTTTTACCAGACTTTACAGTAACCGATGAAGGATTAGAAGATATGAAATTAAATCCTTATCCATTTCAAACAGTAGGCATTAGTTTTTTGCACGACATTAAACAGGGTTTACTAGCAGATGAAATGGGGTTAGGAAAAACTCCACAAGCTATTGGAGCTATTCATCGTTTATGGAAAAAAGGATTAGTGAAGAAAGCTTTAATTGTTTGTCCCTCTTCTTTGAAGTATCAGTGGGTAGAAGAAATTCAGAAATTTACAGACCATAAAGGAATTGTAATTGATGGAACACCTACTGCTAGACAAGATCAATATGAAGAATGGCAAAGAACCAATGAATATTTGTTTGCGATTATTAATTATGAACTTGTTCGTAATGATATTGATACTTTAGTGAAGTTAAAATATGATGCCGTAGCAGCGGATGAAGTTCATCGTATTAAGAATTGGGCAAGTAAGACAAGTCAAGCCATGAAAGAATTAGAAGCTCCTTATAAATTTGGTTTAACAGGAACGCCTATGCAAAATAAGCCTGATGAATTATTTAATATTTTTGATTGGTTAAATCCTTTAATCTTAGGAAATTGGTGGGCGTTTCGAAATCGCTATGTTGTTCTTGGAGAAAAATTTAATAAGAAAAATGTTGTTTTAGGATATAAAAGACTAGGAGAATTACGTCGTCGAGTCGCTCCTTATATGTTACGACGAATGAAAGTAGACGTTGCAAAGGACTTACCTGAGATGACATTTCACACTTATCATGTTTCCATGACTCCAGAGCAACAACGCTTGCAAGATACGATTACGGAAGATTTCTTAAATTTATTAAAAGAAATTAACGAATGGCAAGCATTAAATGTAGCAGATACTGACGATGAAATTGAACATCCAAAGCAAGGACAAGCGATGGGATACTTTAACTTATTAGTAGCAGTAGCCGATGCACCTGAGCTATTTCGTATGAGTGAGTCACCAATGGTACAGAAGTATGCAGAGCTACTCAATAAGACAAGTAAAAACCCAAAAATAGATGAACTCGTTGAAATCTGTAAAGAACAGATCGAACAGGGAAACAATAAAGTCGTTATCTTTACACAATTTGAACGTATGCAGCGATTAATTGTCGAACGATTAAAAGAAATTGGTGGTGTTCAGATTTTAAATGGAAAGATGAAACCACTTCAACGACAAGAATCGATTGATAAATTTAAATATAATCAAGATATTAATTTCTTTGTTACGACAGATGCGGGAAATTATGGAATTAATCTTCAGTTTGCTAATGTCCTTGTTAATGTTGATATTCCTTGGAATCCTGCTATCTATGATCAGCGAGCAGGACGTATTCATCGTATTGGGTCTCAACATGAGCATGTCAATATTATTGATTTAATTACAAGAGACAGCATTGATGAACGTATTCAAGAAGTTTTGTATAAGAAAAGAGCATTAGCAGGTCAAATCGTGGAGAAGAATGAAGAAGAAAAGAAAGCAATGAATGCATTAACTGCTGGTGTAATGAAAAAATTATTAAATCTAGGAAAGAAAAAGAAGAAGTAACTTCGGTTGCTTCTTTTTTATATTAAGGAGGGAACATTATGAAACACATGCATGAATCTGATCTTTCATTTTGTCTAATTATGGATTCTGTTTATCAAATTGTAAAGAATAAGCACTCTCGTCAGCGTGGATATCTTACTCATAAAGAAGTAATTGACTACTTGAATTCCAATAGTAAGGTAGCTATTTATGATCATAGAATGAATTTTATTCATGCTAACTTTGAACTAGAGGAAGATTAAGATGAAATACAAATGTCCAAACTGTGGATACTCTTTTTTATCACCAAAAACATTAGAAGAAGCATTATTGCTTCGAGAAGTCTTACCTATAAAAGTAAATGAATATTTTAATGAACCCCAGTGCACAGCTTGTATGAAAATATTACTTGTAATCGAGGAGGCATAACATGGATGCTTATGAGAATTGGTTGATTGAACAACAGAAAGAAGCAGAAGAAAAGATGGATAAGCTTTATGATAATCCTGGATTAGATGGGATGTACGACTATTATGAAGGACTAGCCGATGCTTATGGTGTAGCCCATAGTCATTATATAAAGCATAAGAAAGGGGAATTATAATGCCTACGTATCAGATTATGGTAACAGGAGTTGCTTCTATTATGAAGGAGGCAATCTCAGAAGAAGAAGCCTTGAATAAAGTGACAAAGGAAGATTTACAAGCAATTGATTGGGACTCTATCGAATGTGATTATGCGCAAAAAGTAGAAGATTAAAAAGAAAGGAAGGTTCAAAAATGGAAAGGCCTTGGGTAAATGACCCAGCAACTGAAAAACAAATTGCTAGAGTACGAGCGATTGAAGAGTTATTTAAAATCAAGTATGAAGGTCCTTTAACAAAGGGAGGGGTCGGTCCATTCATTGGACAACATCGAGATATTTTTTTTGAAATGCAAGATGAAGAGATTGTGAATCAGTCTTTTCTACACTTTCTTAAGGAGTGATTAATATGCCAAATTGGTGTAGCAACGATTTATTTGTAAAAGGAAATGGAGCCTTAGAGTTCTTAGAGGCTTGTAAAGGGAAAACACCTTCTTATTTCATCCCAGAAAATCAACGAGAATTCTACCAAGACGAAGTAACCAAAGATGGATATCAAATAGAAAGAGAAGAATATTTTACTTTTAATGCCCTTGTTCCTGTCCCGCAAGATATTTTAAATAAAGGGTATTCAGGGGACTCTACTTTCAATATGGTTCTTGGACGAGAAAAACCAAATGATGGATATACTTGGCAAATCCAGAACTGGGGAACGAAATGGGATGTAAGAGATCTAGATGTTTATATACAAGAAGTAGATCAAGTAGGAATAATATTTTCAACAGCCTGGTCTCCTCCTATTGCATGGATACAAAAAGTAAGCGCTTTATATCCTCACCTTTCTTTTACGATTCGATATGAAGAGTTGGGTGATCAAATCGCAGGGAAGATAGTATTTAAAGCAGGAAAGGCTGTAGAATCCTATCAGCCATCAACCTATGAAGAATTCAAAGAGTTTTGCATTGATGAAATGGGGTATGATGAAGATTTCTTTTTAGAAATGGAGGAAGAGTAAATGAAATATGAATTAGCAGATCAATATAAAACTATTATTATTTGGATATTAAAAGAAATGAAAAGAGAAGAAGGGTTTAATATTTCAGATGAATTAATAGAACCTATAGCAGAAGAAATGTCTGATAGCGAAACTTTTCATCAAGATTCTTTTTATTACATGAAACATTTAATTAAAAAAGAAACAGAATTTTGGTTAGAAGAGCTCAATAAGGAGGAGTAGCTGTGGGCCTTGATATGTATTTAAAGAAAACGACTAGGGTTCCTGGATTTACAGTATGGGATTATGAAGTAGTCGATGAAGCTGTTACGGAGGCAACATTAAAGGAGATTTCAGACTTAGAAGAGCTAACTCACTTAAAAGGAGCTAACCTATTATTATCCAATATTAGAAAGTACGAGTTTATAGATTGGTATACCATTTACGAAGAAGCTGGCTATTGGAGAAAAGCCAATCAAATTCATGCTTGGTTTGTCGAAGAAGTTCAAAATGGAGTAGACAATTGTGATATCTATGAAGTATCTCAAACAGATCTTTCTGTTTTATTAGACCTTGTTGATGGAGTTTTAAGTGAGAGATACGAACCAGAAGAAGTATTGCCTACGCAACAAGGTTTCTTTTTTGGCACAACAGAATATGACGAATGGTATTTTCAGAATCTAAAAGAAACAAAATCTATTTTAGAAAACATATTAGCTACAACTAATTTTGAAAAAGAAATTATATTTTACCAGTCTTCTTGGTAAGAAGGAGGAGTTAAAATGGGAGCTGCAGATTTTTTACACGTAGCAGAAGGAAAAACCCCTAGAGAGGCTTTTCAACAAGCAATAGAAGAAGCTTCTTATGAGTATGGACATGGGGGATATTCAGGAACGATAGCAGAAAAACACAGTTTTGTGATGATCACTTGTCCCTCTGGAATAGACCCTCATGACTATGCCGATCAATTAATGAGAAACGATGATAAACGAATTCGAGATAAGTGGGGTCCTGCTGGATGTATTTTGGTAGAAAAAGGATATCAAAATATCCCTAAACTAGAAGCAAATACTGCAAAAGTAGATAATATTCCAGCAAAAGGAACTCGACAGTGGGTCACTCGGTATGTTTTATATCTTAAAGGAAATCCTATTCCAGGAAAATCTTTTGATAAAAAAACAGATGCCATAAAAAATGCTCGTTTATTGTCTATCCGTCATAAAGAAGAAATTCAGATTTATATTACAAAACAATTATTAAAAGAGTCTCCTCTCGTCGCAGTTGTTAAGCCAAATTTAAAACAGGTTAATGAAAAGATAGAGCATAACAAATATTTATTTTTTGGGTGGGCCTCCTCTTGAATATATATAAATTTACTCAATTAGATGCCGAGGGGCAAGCTACTGCTATCGAAGATTATAGACGAGAGCAACGATTATATCGTTTGCAATATGTGAACTATGGAGATGCGATTGAAATTTTAATAAAAGACAATGAACGTTATCGATATAATGAAGAAGGGATTCGATTATAATGAGTGAAAATCCAGTAGATATAGAAGGTGTTTCTTCTCTTATTTTACGTAAGAGATGGCAGATGCTTGTTCATTCTTGTATCTATTATCGAATGGGAGAGTCTATTATTGACGACCAAACTTTTGATAAGTGGGCCTATCAGCTTGTAGATCTACAGAAAAAATACCCAGATATTGCAAAAAAAGTTCGATGGGCAGAAGCCTTTCAAGATTTCGATGGTTCTACTGGATTTCACCTCCCTATTTCTGATCCTGAAATCGTTCATAAAGCTGCCTACCTCTTGAAACTTCATAAAGAGAAAGGAAGTGAATGGTATGAAAAACCAAAGGGATAGAGGCTATCTTTATACTTGCCCTTCTTGTGAAGAAAGCTCTTCTTCTTTAGAATGGAATCATGTAACTGTTTCTGAATTCTCTAAATTTGGATCAACAGCAATTATGCCGATTGATTTATGTCCAAAAGACCAGGAAGATTTAGAATATATTTGCCCAAGATGCTATGAACAATCTCCAAGAAAAGAACTTAAGAAAGGATTTTCTTCTCATGATTAATTTCTATACCAATGGAATGGGAATTTCAGATAGAAAAGGAGAAATTGTCTTCTGGCATGAAGAGGAATGGAAAGAAGACCCAGAAGTAGTTTATGCTATGATGAATGCCGTTCGTCTTTATTGCGAAGAAGGACCAGAAGCCTTAAGAGAAAGGATAGATCAAAATGGTTAATCATGTTTATAAGGATGCCGTGAATTCCATGTGTTATCTTATTCTCCAAAATATAAAAAATGAAGATGATTACTTTAAAGAAGAACTGCTTCTTTGGAGTGAATCAATTGAATTAACAACAAGCCCTTCTGTTCTGGAATATATAGAAAAATGTGTAGAAATAGAGCTTCGAGAAGGATGGTATTACGACGAATATAAAGAAGCGGCTTTTGAAGAACAAATGAAAAAATACTTTGGAGAAGAATACGAAGAGTATTTATTATATCATATTATCAAACGTAAAATTTTAGAATTGAAAACGGAGGTGCATTAATGAGAATTGTAGTAGTTGTTGAAGGTGGAGTCGTTCAAAATGTACTTTCAGATGAGCCAGCAGAAGTAGCTGTTGTCGATTATGACACAGAAGGAGCAGATGAAGAAGAAATTATCTGCTTTCCAAATAAGAACGCTTATATGGGACACGATGAAGGATGTGCTTATATTGCTGATACAGATTATGATGTGAAAGAAGTAGCGCGCATTTGGAAGGCCATAGAAGAGGATGATAAAAATGTCTAAGCAATTGATTATTTTTGAGGTTCAACGAGAAGAAGTTGAAGAACAAGATACAAAAGGATTTACTCGCATCATCCAAAGCTTATCTCTAAAAGGAAAAGAAGCAAAGTCTTCTTTAGCTGTTGCTTTTGGTGGCTACGATGAAGATAAAAGAGAATTGTTTGAAATTGAAGAAGTGCGAAACTATATGACAAAAGTATTTAAAAAAGTTCCCCATATGTTCTACTTCATCAATCAAGAGCCCTATCAATCTCAACAACTTCTTTTAACATGCTTAGCTGATATCGATATCTTCTTTCAAGGAGAGAAGCTTTCAGCTGTGGAGGTAACAGAACGCTATCAAGACTTTGAAGAAATTCCTGAATATAGGGTTCGTATTCATATGGGAAATCGACTATGGAATACACTAAAAGCAGAAACTCGTAAGTATGCCCGCTCGATTCAAGATTCAAAAGGAGCAGAAGAAATTATTCATCAAATGGAAGAGCTTTATATTAAGGAGGAAGATCGATGAAAGATGGCTTAATTTTAATGTATGTAAAAGATGGAGACATCTATCCTGTCGCAATGACACAAGAACAATATGATTTGCTTCAAGTTATGGGAAAAAGTTTTGAACCAATTCAATTGATTAATCAACCGCAAGGCAAAGCTACTAATTTAATGGATAAATAGAAAGGATGATTACCAATGGGTTTAGATATCTCTTTGTATGATGGAGACCAGTCAGCGGAAACTCCTTCTTTAAAATATCCTGATCATTATTCCAATCGTGGATATTTACGTAGTTCTTATAATAATAGAGGGTTTAATCAAGTGGTAGGAAAATTAATAGGAAAAGATTTATATTATATCTTTGACCCTATTGAGCCTGATTATGAAAACGATGAAGAAGATGCCTTTTACGTTCCTTATCCAAAAGAACATCTAGAGCAAGCGTTAGATCGAGCAAAAGAAGTGCTAGAAGAACTAAAAGAAGCTCCTCGGATAGGAATGATGACGACTTCTCATAATCCTTTTGCAAAAGACCATAAGTGGCCAAATGCACTAGAAGCTATGAACATTGTAAAGGATTTTTTAGAAAAAGAAAAAGAGCAGGCCTTTTCTACTTTGAGTGGCGATTTCTTTTTAAATAAGCCTTTACGAGTTATTGCTATTCTTCCAGGAAAAGATTTTATGGGAGAATGCATGCACATTGCTTATGAATATTCTGAAGAAATATTCCAACATTATATTCAGCTAGCAGAAATTGTGATAGAATTTATAGAGAATGCTTTAACGCTAAAAGATCCTCGAATTGGATGGAGTGCTTAATATGACAAACACAATCAAATTGGAAACCTATAATCCAACATTTCCGTCTATTGAACTAGTTCCAGATTATTCAATCATCTTTGAAGTTCCTTATGCATGGGCAATGAAAGAAATTCAAGAATGGTTTGATATGAGCGTAGAGGATTTTCTTGACTGGTACACTTATGATCACTCAGAGGTTTTATATCGAGAAGCACAAAGAGAAAAGTGCATTTTGAATGTATGGGAAAAGAAGAAGGAATAAGGAGGAGAACCATGGGGGAAGAATACAAAGGGATTGTTGATGCATTAAATAAAGAAATTGAACGTTCCGAGATTACCATTAGGATCATGGATTATGCCAAAGCTTCTTTAGCTAATAGTCCAGATTTAATAACAGTCTTAAGAAAGATCGCAGACTATATGAATCTAAGTGATCTAGAGACAGAAGACAAGGCAGAGCTTGCGGATTATTTCAATCATGTGATAGCAGAAAAAATGGAGGGGTAAAAATGAAGGCGATAGTCCACTGGAATAAGCAACAAAAAATGTGGACCTATCATATATACAAGGGGTGCCAATGGGCGCCTCTTATTTTGATTCAAGGTCCATGGCACACAGAAACTAAACCAGAAAAGAAAGCAAACCCAAGAGGATGGATTGTGTCAACTTCTGAAAACGTTATCTTGAATCCAGATTCAAATCTATTAAATCAATTTGAAAAGACAAAGCAATTGATTTACGACAAAGAGAAGGTTAGCTTTAACATAGCCAAAGGAGAGTACCTATTATTTGATCAACAAGGATGCTTTGTTGTTCAACCAAAAGGAGAGGAATCGTAATGGGAGACGCTTATTCTCATATGGGAAAAGACAGTATCATTGAACAAACTAGATTTCTTATTGGCTTATACGAAGGGATGTTTCGCACAGATCCAACAGATAGTATCGCCATGGCTTTGATTTCTATGTGGAAAGATTACAAAGCATTGCACCCTGGATATTTCTTGACTCCTAATATTACTTTAGCAAATGAAAATATAGCATTCTATGAAAATTATTTAGAGCAAGAAAAAGAGCCTCTTTAAGAGGCTTATCTTCCTTTTCGATGCATATCAGCTTTGTACCTAAGAACAACGTCTTCAGGGATCATTCGATATAGAGCATCTGTATCTAACTCATTTTGCGTGTATCTTGTTTTGCATTTAGAACACTGATACCATTGCACTCCTGTTTCTTTATTAATTTCAAAATAAACCAATTGATGGGCGCATTTTGGACAGTCTCTTCCTGTGGACCATTTGCTGTCTGGTTCAAGCACTCCATCTGGATTATTAATAGTTATTTGTTCAGGTTGTTCTTCTTTTGAACGTAAGACATCTCCAAATATGGTATCTCGATCCCCGCGAATATTTTCAGCCATAATACCATAACCTCCTTTGACTTTATGATATTTGTATGGTAGAATAAAGATAATTGATTACGCACTTAACGTAAGCTTTAGATAAGCAGAAATCAATAGGAGAAAGGTAGATACCATGAGCTTAAGCCCAGAAATCAAAAGAATACAAGAAAAGTATGAATCCACCAATCTAATTGATATGGTTCATATGTTCTTGCAAGAAGAAAATCAACAGAATCAGGTGCGACGAGCGGAAGAAGGAAGAATCGGAAAATTCTATCCAAGCTCAGTTGGACAATGTAAACGTAAGATTGCTTATCAAATGATGGGCTATCCAGGGAAACCTATTCCAGGTCAAAATCTATTAATCATGGATAATGGAACTTATTTTCATAATCGAATGGAAGATTTATTCGAGAGAATGGGAATCTTAATTGCTCCTGAACTAAAGCTAAAAGATGAAGAGCTTCGTATATCTGGAAGAAGCGATGCCATTGTTTGGAACTTCTTAAAGGATGAAAAAGAAGCAACACTTGGAGAAAATATTGCTGATGAACAGATCCAACTTTATATGCCAGATGAAGGTGAAGAAAAGTTAGTGTATGATGGCTTAGCTAGTGATGTCTTAATTGTTGAATTCAAGAGCATCAAAAGCAAGAACTATGAAAAATACTTACCAAAGACAAAACCCAAGCGAGAACATGAACTTCAGTTACAGCTTTATTTTTATCTTACGGGAATCCGTGCGGGCCTTGTCTACTATGAAAACAAAGATACACAAGAGCATAAATATTATTATGTACAATACGATCAAGCTTTAGTAGATGAAGTGGTGAGCGACATTAAGATTATTATTAAGCACATCGATGAAGGAACTTTGCCTGATCGAGAGTACCAACCAACTGATTTTCAGTGTCGCTATTGTGACTATCGAGACATCTGTTATCCACCACAAAATACGTATGACTTGAGCGATCTACTTTAAATGAGAATTCCAAAATGGAAATTATGTCAACCCCTAAAATTTTTTAAATGTTTTCTCATTTTATTGACATGATTTTTAAAATAGGTTTATCTAGTATTTAGATATACAACATATAGAAGAAAAGGGAAAACTGGATTACAATATTTAGTATACACACAAGGAGTAAGAGCTATTAGCTTACTCCTTTCTGTTCCCTTTATAGGGCTATATGTTAGAAAAAAGGAGGATATTTTTATGACAGCAGTGAATGCTAAGGAAGAGACTACGCCAGAGTACACAGAAGTAGATGTTAAAAAATTGAATCGGGACATTGCTTTGTTCCCACAAGTAGCTCCCATCACCCAAGACATGAAACTACAAATGAACGGAGTAAGTCGAACGGTTATGTTAGACCGTTATAGCTTTAAAGACTTAAAGAAAGAAACTCTAACTGCAGGAGATTTAGTGGTATTAACATATAAGGATGACCCTAAATTCCCGCATCGTGGATATGGAATTCTTCTTTCTTTTGACAAAAAAGCGAATAAAGCCGTTGTCCAATTAGACAAGCAATTTCAAAATGGAGAGATTGTTCACACTCAATTTGATGGCCTAGAAAAGCCACTAGAGCTCTTCTATGAGCAAATTGCGATGCGGAATGCTAGAGGATTAGCTTCTGTAGAAGAAACAGAGGAGAAGCGCCAGGAATGGACAGAGAAGTTTTATCATGAGTTAGTAAATAAAAACTTTGTACCTGCTGGACGTGTTCTTTATGGAGCAGGAGCAGAAACTGATGTAACTTATTTCAATTGTTATGTTATGCCTATGATCCATGATTCACGCGGTGGTATCGGAGATCATCGCAAGAAAGCTATGGAGATTATGAGTCGTGGTGGCGGAGTAGGAACCAATGGCTCCACGTTACGTCCAAAGAACGCCATTTGCCATAACGTCAATGGAAGATCTAGTGGAGCCGTATCTTGGTTACATGATATCTCTGAACTTACAAATCTAGTCCAGCAAGGTGGTTCACGCAGGGGAGCACAAATGATAATGCTCAACTGTACCCACCCTGATATTGTTGAGTTTATCATATCTAAGATTCAAAATCCAATCGTCTTACGTCACTTGATTAAGACTACGGGTTCGGATCTAATTCGTCGAGAAGCAGAGGCAAAGCTAGATTTTAAACCATTAAGTGAGACAGACAGAAAAGCTTATGAAGCATTGGTTTCTTTTTATAATATAGATAATCCAATGTTTGATGGAGAAACACCTCCTGAAGTAAAAGAAGCAAAAGCTATCTTAGAAGATGGCGGACGTTACTCTGTACGTAATCCAGAATTTTTATCTGGTGCAAATATTTCTGTAAACGTTACTCATGAGTTTATGGATGCTGTAGAACATGGAAAGAAGTTTCGTCTTCGTTTCCCTGATATTGAAAACTATGATCCAGAAATGCGTAAAGTCTATGATGAAAAATGGCAAGACTGTGGAGATGTAGAAGAATGGGAAAGAATGGGATATGGCGTTGCCACCTATCATACCATTGAAGCAAAAGAACTTTGGAACTTAATTAATATTTGTGCTACGTATTCTGCAGAACCAGGAATCTTTTTTATCGACAATGCTAATGATATGACAAACGCGAAATCTTATGGAATGAAAGTAGTCGCCACAAATCCATGTGGGGAACAACCGCTAGCTCCTTGGTCCGTTTGTAATCTTGCAGCTATTAATCTAGCAGAAATGACTAGAAATGGAAAGATTGACTGGGATAAATTAAAGCAGACTGTTCAAGTTGGCGTGCGCATGCAAGACAATGTAATTTCTGCAACTCCCTATTTCTTGGAAGAAAACACGAAACAAGCATTAGGTGAACGTCGTGTAGGAATGGGTGTTATGGGATTGCATGACCTTCTTATTCGTGTTGGTCAACGTTATGGCTCTCAAGAATCCTTAGAAGTCATTGATCAATTGTTTAAGAATATTGCTGTATGGGCTTATGGAGAGTCTATTGAATTAGCGAAAGAAAAAGGGGAGTTCCCTTATTTAAATACATTGCCGAATGGAGAACCAAATATCGATGGACGTAAGAAGTTTATCGAAACAGGATTTATGAAGAAAATGCCTCAGCATATTCGTTTAGGAGTGCTTGAGCATGGTATTCGTAACTCTCATTTATTAACGGTTGCTCCTACAGGATCAACAGGAACATTAATGAATGTTAGCACAGGTCTTGAACCTTATTTTAGTTTTGTCTATTATCGTTCTGGACGTTTAGGTAAGTTTATTCCTGTTGTTGCCGATATTGCTTTAGAATGGCTAGAAGCGAACGGATATGAAGTAACAGAAGACAATGTCTATGAAATGATCGAGCATCTTCCAGAACAGTTTTCTGGGGCAATGGATCTTTCTCCAGAAGAGCATGCAGATGCTCAATGTGTTATTCAAAACTGGGTAGATTCCTCCATTTCTAAGACCGTAAATGCTCCTAAAGGATACAAGGTGTCTCAAGTAGCAAAAGTTTACGAACGCCTATGGAAAGGCGGAGCTAAAGGCGGTACCGTTTATGTGGATGGAAGCCGCAGCTCTCAAGTTCTTTCTTTAACAGCAGAGGACAATATCTTTGACCAAGAAGTAGACTTTGATTCAGAAGAAAAAGATGCTACTGTTATTGTCATTCCAAAAGAACAGCTAGAAGAAATTAAAGAGGAAGTCGCTCAAAATATCGGAGTAGAAGATGGCGACACTTGTCCCATCTGTTTAGCAGGAACCGTTATAGAGTCTGGTGGATGCAATACTTGCAATAATTGTCATTCTCAGCTCAAATGTGGCCTGTAGCATAAAAATCTGAATAAAGGTTATAACCCATAGGGAGGTCTTCGGGCCTTCCTATTTCTATGTAAAATACAAGATTATGAGGTGTTTTAAATGGATCCTGTGCAATGTCCAAAATGCAAAGGCGAAAACACATATTCTGTGAATGACTTTTTAGAATTAGCTTTTGAGATAAGAGAGTGTTGGGATTGTCATTGTCAATATGAAGTTCATTATGAACTGATTGTCAAAAAAATCAAAACAATCTCTTAATAAGGATGTGATCATTATTTGCAAGCATGGAACAACAAAAAAGGTATTATTAAATAGGCCGAGAGAGTCAGGTATTCAATTAATTGATGTTGATTATTGCATAGCTGATGAGATTCAGATGCTAAACGATAAAGGAGTAATAACGTATGGATGCTGTTGTGGCCATGGCGACATAAACCCGCATTGTTTAGTAGATATACAGTCTAAAGAATTGTTACAATCTTTAGGGTATGAATTAAGAAGTTATTCAGAAATGCATTCAGAACAAGGTGTATACGAGATCTTATTAAAGATTAAGAGCTTAAACTAATGAGGTGAGATAAATGTTTCAAGATAAATGTTGTATTTGTGGTGAAGAAGTGAAAAGTGTCTATTCTTTTATTCAGCACTTAGACAATGGAAAAGCAAGGATTTACAACGGGCATAAGCGTTGCTTGTTTTTAGTTGAAGATAAACTCGCCAAAGGAGAAAGCATTGAATACGAAGAAATAGATGTCTCAAAATTTAATTCGAAGTAGAATCAAAATGTGAAATAAAGGAGATGGATGTGTTGGCTAAAATAGACGATATAAGCGATAAATTAAACGATAAGTTGGGGAGCTACGGAACAGAAACTTCAAGAGGTATGCAAGAACTATGTTTGGATTTCGAATGGCTTATAACAATGGTTGAAGAATCAAAAGAGTTTGTAGAATGGGCAATTGACGTTTCGACAGATATAAGAATTGTAAAAAGGGGTGAAAAATTATTGAAAAAATTTTAGTTCGCATTACGAAGATATTTAGACTCAATAGAATGTATAAAGTAGCTTATTAGGAGGGGTAGAATGGACTTCAAAGTTAATTTTAATGAGCCTGTTAAAGTTAGATTAACAGAGACTGGGATTAATATTTTAGAAGCTAGACACATTGAATTAAACAACGAAATTTTAAAACGTGGTGGAAAAAGCTTAGGAGAATTTAAAACAAATATTGATGATGAAGGCTATTCTAGTTTTCAGATTTGGCATCTTATGAGTGTATTTGGCGAGCATATGCACTTAGGGTCAGAACCACCTTTTAGTTCTGAAATGATTTTCAAAAACGCTAAACCACTTGATGAATAGTACGAAAAAGGAGGAGAAACATGATTAGAGCAATATTTATAGGTGATACAAGATTCAACCAGTGCAATGTATTTGAATATAATGCTGAAACAAAAAAGTTTCATATGATAAACGATCCAGTAATTAGTTATCCATTTGATGCAGTTTTAAGTGATAAAGACTTTCTTATTTTTTTAACAGATGGGAAAAGCGCTTTTCAAGTTGAAACAAAAAACAGAAACAAGGATTTGATTTAACAAAAATATGAAATAAGAAAGGGCAATGAGCAGTGAGGGAAACAGAGGGCAATCCATTGTCTTTATATGTAGTTACAGATGAAGAGAACCTGTATTGTGACAGCGTAGGAAGTGTGATTTGGGAAGATAGAACAAGAGTTTATCTAGAGCTTAGTGATGATCGAGCATTATTCCAACGCGAAGAAGTAGAACGAATTATTTAATTCACAATCCAAATCAAGTTAAGCATAGAGGAATTGATTAAATGAGACTTTATCAGAATAAAGAAAAACCCTGGAAATGGATCGCAACAAGAAAAGAAACCTATCAAAGATGCATCTTTTTTCATATACGTAGAGTACCTAATAATCATTGGCTAAAGCGCCCTAGATTTTTTGCTCATATCAACTTATTCTTCGTCTCGTTTTGGAGAGATAATTCAAATTTAAAATTTGGAATAGGTTTTGGAAAAATACAGTATAGTTTAATTTTTCATAGATAACGTAAAGGAGGAAAAACAATGAAAAAAAGATTAGCAATAATATTTATAGGTATCATAACAATTATTTTAACAGGATGTACATCAGAAGCCAGCACAGTATCTCATAATCTATCAAAATCAGCAGACAACTTTGAAGTGCAAAGAAGGATTGTATTTTTCAACGGAATTACTGACACGTATCTTCTGAATATTGAAGGACTTTGCTCTATTGAGGATCAAGGTGATCAACTTGAAGTGACTTGTAAAGTTGGAGAAGAGCAATACAAGAAACACTTTTTAGGATTGAGTGATAACGTGTCTTACTTTGTTGAACAAACAGATGCAAAATATGAAGATCCTTTCCGTTATAAAGTATTCTTCCGTCCAGAAAGTATTGTTCCTGATATAGACCTTCAAACAAGTAAGTAAAATACTAGAATATATTAGGAGGAGCAAAATGAGAGAAATTAAATTCCGTGCTTTTGATAAAGTGTTTAAATCGTGGCATGAATGGGATCATATAAAAGAATGTAATCTATCTGATTATATAGAGGACGAGCGATTTCATGTCGTTCAATTCACAGGACTACTGGATAAGAACGAAAATGAGATTTATGAAGGAGATATCTTAACCAATGTGAAAGACTATAGGAAGCTAGACCTCTTGGTGAAATGGAATGAAGACGAATGCTTTTATGGACTTTTAAATAGTCGCGGGTGGTCATTAAAAAAATTAACAAAAAACAATGTAAAGTCTGCCGAAATCATTGAGAATGTCTATGAAACAGGAGAGCTATTATGAAAATCAGAAAACTTCGAAACGGAGAACTTCAATTCTATTGTGAAGGTTGTCAACATCACCACACCTTTAATCATACTTGGAACTTTAATCAAGACTTTAATCATCCAACGATCCATCCTTCTATTCTTGTTAGGGGAACAGAGCCTATTACAGATGAAGAATTGCAGCTTGTTATGGATGGTGTTAAAATCAATCCAAAGCCATTGGTTTGCCATTCATTTATTAAAGAAGGAAAGATTCAATACTTAGGAGATTGTACACACCATTTAAAAAATCAAACTGTGGAGCTGCAAGAAGTAAAAGACTTCAATTATGATGATTAATCTTATGAAAGAGTGATAAGAAATGGACCAAATCAGCCATCGAAAAGTTCTTACTTATCGATACGAAGATGAAGCGGAAGCTGAAAGACATGAGAGATACATGACAATGGATGGATGGAGAGTAGATTCTAGGGAGCATTTTTTTATTAAGCACTTTAGACAATACTCTGTAGAGGTTCCTCAAGGAACGTTCTTATAACCATAGACAAAAAAGAGGGAGGTAAGTAAGCGCCTCCCTTTTATTTATTAGTATAAGCAATTAATGCGATGTCTTTTCCCGTTTCTTTTTTAATCTTGGATTCTAGCTTCTGAATCTTTTCCAAGATTTTTGGATCTTTTCTTAAGTCCTCTAATTGAAATTGATTCATCACCTTTCCTCCTTTCACCAGTACTATTCCCATTAAACAAGAAGCTAAACCTCTGTATATAAAAAAATGGGAAGCCTTACGGCTTCCACTAGGTTCTTGCAATTATTTTTTTAATCATTGGACGTACATAGTAGTCTAAACCAAAGCGTCCTGCATTATATCCAGCTGCTACAATCACTAGTCCCATAATAACCATTTGAGGGTTTGTGCTTGTCGTTCCGCTTAATAAGAACGCGAAGTTCATGGTCATACCCATTACAGCTGCGAAAGTAGTGAAGATACCAAGGATAAGAGCTAACCCTACTAGAAATTCTCCCCACATAACAAGGAAGCTAAATAGCTCTGCATTAGGAATAGCTACCTTCTCTAAGAAAGTGGCCCACCAGCCTTGAACTGCTGGATGATCACCAGTTGCTTTACCTACAGCACCCTGAAGAAATCCACTAGCATCAAATCCTCCACCTGTGATCTTGCCCCAGCCACCCATCATCCATTCATAACCAAGATATACACGAATAACTGTTAAAAGAGCTCCTATAATTGCGTTTTCTTTTAGTAATTTCATTAATAACACCTCTACGTTTATTATTGTTCTTACAGTGTAAATATAATCTATTCCCATAGAGGTGACTAGTAGTTTGTGTAAGCATTCACATATTATTCAAAAAGATATGGCAAATGTGTAACAAAAAAAGACCCCCTTAGAGGCCCTCTTTCTTTAATAAACAGGAAACGTTTTCATTATTTATTTTTCCTTTTTTCCAGAATCGATCCCAGGGACCGTATTCATCTCGAAAAATATCATCAGCATATTCATAGATCATTCGAATTAAGTCGTCTTTATTATATAATCCCTCTCGTGTAGCATCATATAAATCATAAGAAATATAGTTTGCTACAGGCTCATATACTTCGAAATAGCTTCCTACAGTTTTGTCTCGAATAGTATTGAGCAAGATTAGTAGCTTTGCTCCGAACATAGCTTTTTGCTTATTAATAAAATCCATATAAGAATCTGGAATTCTACCTGCTTCATCAACTATGATTTTATCGAATATCCTTCCACGTAATAAACTAGAGTCACTTAATGCACTAAAAATGGTAATGTTCTTTCCACCATGAATTTGTATAGATCCAATGGCACGATTTTGTATTCGTCTAGATACTTGATCTTGATATAATACTTCTATTTTATCTGCAATCATTGTGACTTGAACTTGATTTGGAACAAGGAATAAAACATTCCGATCTTCCCCTTTAGTTGCCCAATCAATCCCTAGAGTTGTTTTTCCTGCATTTCTCGTAGCCCTCACAACATTTACATCATGGCCTGAGTACATTACCCGATCATAAAAACTAGGCTTCATAATCTCTTCTCCCTACTTAAATAGTTTCTTATAAAGACTTAGATTCGCTTTTTTAATATCTATTTTCAGGGCATCATCGGTGATCTTATGTTTGTAACTTACTCGTATGAGGGTAATCCCCTGTTCCTTAGCAAGCTTGTCTTTTAATTTATCGCACTCTTGTATGTATTTGAAATGAGTATAGCTCTTATGTATAAACTTTGTATACTTATCATGTCCTTCTCCATCATATTCAAAGGCTAGTTTTAGTTCTGGATAGTAACGATCAAATTGCATAGGCGCTCCTTTTGGGCTAGGTAAGTTTGAATAGTATCCATGATTAATGAATGGATGTCCTTGAATGATCTTATCTAAAATAGCAAATAGATATAACTCACCTTTGGTGTTTCGTTTTTGAGGATAACGCCGCTTTGTCTTTTTCTTTACTTGTTTCTTCTTTTTGCAAGCCTCACATGTCTTAGGTGGCTTTGTTCGATATTCTATTTCTTTTCCACATTTGCTACAGGTTGTTATGTTACCCATAGTAGCCCTCCTCAATCAAGCGAGCTACTTGTTCTTTAATCTTTTCTTGTGCTCGTTTTCTATATTTAAAAATGGTATTAATATGCATGTTTGTATATTTTGCAATCTGCCCATCCGTGTGTCCATCTTCAAAATGAAGCTTTAGAATCAATCGCTCCATATTATTTAATGTAACAAACTCTTCTCCACAAGTGAGTCCTCGAATCCAACTATTCCCTAATTGATCATCAAATTCTAAAATAGGAGTATCAACAAAGGCTTGTTCTCCTATATCTATAAGAGAGTGCTTATCTTCAAGAACATCTTCTCCTATTCGAATCATAGTGCTGTTCATATGCATAAAGGGCTCTGGCTTTTTAAACATGTCTTTAATATAATTTTTTACAGCATATCGATAAGAGTTATATAAATACCCTGTAAAACCTACTTTTTTCTTTTTCTTTTTATAGCGCATGGCTTGTTGTAATAAAAGCATCCGTAAATCTTGTTTTAAATCTTCGTCTTCAACAATCCGTAATTGTTCAGAAGTATAGGTAATGGCTTTTCTAGCTGCTCGTTTTGTGTCTTTATATTGATAAAATGGGATCATGGCTTGGCGAATCTTTGGGTCGGAGATAAAGCATCTTAAGAATTCACGGGTGTCTCGATCTTTAAAATTAAGTCTTCCATATCGCAATATCTTATAATACTTTCCAATAAAGGCGCCTAATTTTTTTTGAGATGGATGACAACCAAATAATCGAAGAATTTCTTCTCCACTTGCTTGATCTCCTGCTTGGTATTGGAAGACGACTTGATCAATGCGTTCCATTTCCTCCTGCTTGTCAGGTCGCATACTAGATATAATCATCTTCATCGTCTTCTACATACCCACTAAATAATTCGACCATCCGCTTAACCTTATGATCCGTTGGGGATAAGTAATTACTCGGATTAAAAATCTGATCCCATTCTCCATCAAAATCTCCACTGCCGTGGCCATAATTGATTTTATATTCTATATGATCATCTTCTGTGATTCCAAAGATCTCATTCAAGTCTTCTGCGAATTCATCCCAATTATCATAATATTCGCTAATGAACTCTGGGTTCTCTAGATCTTCTACATCTACTTCAACGATCTCCATTCCGAAGATCCCGCCTTCTGGATTGTCTTCTTCTAGCTCCATAATAGCTTGGATGACATCGTCGATCATATCTTCTTCTAATACTTCTAGAAATTCTCCAAGGGGCATTTCAATGCAAATGTTTTTATGACGTATGATCATATAGCTTCCTCCTTTAGTTTGCCGATTTGATAAGCCACAACAGCCATTCCAATCGCATCTGCTATGTCGTTATCTTTTTTTGCGAGGTTTATTCCAAACCTTTTATTTACTAGCTCTATAGTATCGCTCTTTTTTACTGCTCCATTTCCATGAAAATTTTTTCTCCAGGAAGCTGGGTATTTCATTGTAAAGTCTGCTCCAGATTGAGAAGCTAAAAGCATAATAATTCCTGTTACTTGGCATAGTTTTTTCAATGTATCTGTATTTAATCCCCCAAATTGCTCTTCTGAGCAAATTCCTGTAGGTTTATAAATTTCTATAAGAGACTCGAGAGTTTCGAATTGCTGCTTAATCTTATCATGCTGATCTAATTTATCACTAGGGTTTATAGTCCCATATATTAATAGATTACATTCATCATCAACAACAGCGTATCCAGTAGAAACCGTAGATGGATCGATCCCCATATAGCATTTCTTTAATAGATGTTCATATTTTGCATTTTCTTCACTCATGCTTTCTCCCCCCTTATCTTACTTCTAACCATTAACCCCTTCATTTGCAATCTTTATATAAAAGAAAGCAGGGTTATCCCCTGCCTATTCCGTTAGCTCAAGTAAGCTAGATAACGTATCTTCTATATAAAATTGGATATAGCTTTTCACCCACTCAGGGATCTCTTCATAGAATACTTTGTTTCCACGAATAATTTTATTTAGCGTATCTTTTTGTTTCCATAGAGACTCTTCATTCCCCATCATGCTTTCTCTCATGTGACTAGGAACACTTTCAATAAGAGTCAAGTATTTATCATGGGCTTCTCTTGTTTCTTTTAGTAGTTTAGCCACTGCTTTTCGTACTAGTAAATCTGTAATCATCTTAGTATAAGGGTTAGAAGCATCTGGGGCGATCCATGGCGTAAAATTACCTGGTATAGGTGGATAGGAATAAGGATCGAGAATATTGTTTGTTACGTTTTGAGTAACGACTCCTTTGCTAAGATCCACTGTGTAACTTTCTTCCTCTTCTTCTTCCTCTTCTTCGATTTTAGAAGTATCAATCTGAGGCATTACTTGGGCGTATTTAGCTAATCGCTCCTCCATTTCTTTGTCGTCTTGCTCCATACGAGCTTTCACTTCTTCTGATGTTAATTCCTCTGAGCTTTCCTTTGGTTTAAACTCTTTGATTTCCCCTTTTTTCTTGCTCATGATTTATATTCCTCCATTTCCTCATTACATCGTGGACAGACAGGGATTCCAAAAATCCATCGCACTGTCCATCCTGGTTTGCATGTATAACACCAAAACTTTTTAAAAATAAACTTCACTTCCTTTTAAAGCTCTTCATCTTTTTTGAGGTGAGCTCTTGCTTGCTCATTGTTTTTTGGGATGATCTCTGTCTTTTCATCTTTGGAAACGGTATAATTCAAGCTTACAGCTTGTAAGTTCCCTATGAATTTTCCATCGAAATATGCTTTAATTTCATTTCCATCAATTCGATAATTGTTCATTATAAAACCTCATCTACAATGCCAAGTTTTTTAGCTTCTTCTCCGCTAATATACCAGTCTGATTTGTGTTCACGGACTTGATCTAGCTTATCTTTTAGTATGTTTGTTTTATCCAACACAATGCCTTCCAATATCTTGTGGACTCTTTCCCACTCTTCTTGGTTTTCTTTAAGAAATTGGATGTCTCCGCCCATCCATCCACGCATTGTATGGTACATCAAAGTAGAAAAAGAATGGGCAAATCTTTTATGACCTGCTACAAAAATAAAGAAACCAGCACTCATTGCTTTCCCATAACAATAAGTATAGACAGGTGTTTTGCTTGTTAATATAGCTGCAATAAGTCCTAAACAATCATAAGCAGATCCCCCAAAAGTATTAACTACTAGATTGATAGGTTTTCTTTCATATTTAGCTCTATCCTCTTCTTCTTTATCGTCATATGCATTAATATCTCTTATCTCTTTAATGAGATTCCCCACATTTATTTCTGTTACATTCTCACTTAGAATAAATTCCCTTGTTTTATTTTCCTCTGCCATTTAGTTATCCCCTATCGCAATTGATTTTTTAAATCCTCTAGCTTCTCTGGATGCTGAAAAGAAAAGTATGTATTGTCATCCTCAAAAAGAGAATCAATGTTCAGTTGTTCCATGTGGTCAATTTTATGCTCCTTTAAAACTTTTAATAAAACAGATTCTGTGGCATATTCATGACCATTATGGATATGAGCATAAAGATCGTTATCTACATAATAGGCAGTTCCTAAGTAGTACCCGTTGTGGACGGTGGTAAGAGTCGCCAACCTGATGCCTCCTATTTTAGCTTTTTCCCCCTAAAATCCTTGCCTTCTTTTTTCAACTTCTCTATTTTCTTAGAAGCTAAGTCTACGATCTTTTCGCTCCCAAGCTTATTAAAAGCATCGGTTAGTTCTGCTTTTTGTTGCTCACTATAAATCTTATCCATCATGCGACGCTGTTCTCGATTAAGGTTTGTGTAGTAAGCATAAACAACAATAGATCCTTCATGATCGATTCCAACTTCTACAGTGTCTACTTTGTCTCGGATAACTCCTTGTTCTTCTAAATAAGCTAGTATAGTTTCCTGTGTAAGGACTGTTTTGATTTTTTCCATTTGAACATGCTGAAGAGTTTCTTCATCCTCTGCTAGTTCCATCCAATTAGGAGTACGATCTACAAGTTTCATAACGGCATCCTCTTGAGCAGCTGGAGACAGCTTCGTTACTTTGAGGATGCTTTTAATCGCAGGATCGCTTACTACAATCCGTTCCATGTCCATGTTATTGACTTTATATTCTGCAATGAATATCCCGCTTAATCCCTCGTATTCTCTCTCTTTACTCATCTTTGTCCTCCTGGTCTTCCTCTTTTTTCTTTTCTTTCATTTGTATTTCTAATTCTTCATCTAATACGTGAACGTCTCCATCGTCGGTTACTTCTAGGATGCGCTTACCATTCTTTTCAAATTTAAGCATTAGGTATTACTCCTTTCTCGCTTGCTCTTATTCATGTAGTCTATTAATATATGTGGGTCTACATCGAGAACTCCATGTCCTTCCCCTGTCTCAAATGTAACTTCAGGAACAGCTTCTTCGCTAGATAAATAAATACTAACGATTTCACGATCTGAATCATACTCAACATTGGAAATTTGGACTTTCTTTTCTAATTCTTCTAACCCTAAATAGTTCTCTAGCAATTCTTTGGTCATTCTTAATTTTCCACGATATTTCATTTTTCCATATCCTTTCTATAAAAGAAGGGAGCCTTTCGACCCCCAACTTCCCCCTATTGTTGGGTTTTATTTTGTAAACGAGTTTCCCAAATCTTATCGATTTCTCTCTTCGCATAATCTATTAATCCATCAATAAGAACAAGGCTTTGATCAGACCCTAGGATATTAAAATAGATTTTTCCATCTTGCTCCATTCCAATGCGAAGTTCACATTTCACTGGCTCTTCTGTGGAACCTTCTCTTGTATCTTCGCTTTCTACCTCTACAAATTCTGCATCTACAACTTCTTCATTCTTTTTTGACATGTATTTTCCTCCTCTAAAATTTCATCCTATCGCAAATGTCTTTTACTTCGCAGCTACTACACATGAAGGTTTGCCTAGGATAATAGTGTTTTTGTTTAATAGATTCCCCCACGCCATTAATGATTGCTTCTAGGCGATTGAAATCACTTTGTGTTTTTGTTACGATAATATCTCTTCCTGTATTCAAGTAATGGTATTTTAATCGATCTTCTTTTCCATTAAATAGTTTCCTAAAAGCATAAGATGCCAAGGTAAGATTAATATCATTTTTAACTAAGAAATAATCCAGCGCCTTATCTTCTGTTTTAAAGTCTACAATTTCAATGTAGCGCTTGTTGTCTTCTGGGTCTTTGACTTCTCTTACGAGTTCGAATCTACCGACAACTGTAAAATCCCCTATTGGAACACGATATTCCATATCTACAGCTATCGGCACTCCAGGATTATCTTTATTAAAATGATAGAAGTGATGAATCATTTCCATACCTTTGACTTGTTCAGGAGAAATATTACGGTGTCTGTTCGCCTTTTTAGGGTTATAACCTGGACGAGAGGCAAATATGTCCTCTATTCCTACTTTTTCATGGAATAATTGTGAACACGTATCCGCCCATTTATCCTTCATCTTTGCTAAAGATGGAAGCTGCTCATTCATAACAGAGAAAAAGAAATAATCAATCGTCTTATGGACTCCCTGTTTAAATAAAGTTCGCCTATTCTCTTGACTTTGCAGCTTATCTAAGTGCTTGATCTTATATTTACTTGGGCAATGAAGATAAGCGTGTATTTCATCAATATGAATTTCCATCTACTATTCCTCTTTCGTTGTATTTACATCTACTCCGTATTGCTCTTTAATGATTTCTTCTAGTGTCTTTTTAGGTTTCTGCGCTTCTTGTGCTTGCTTTATTTTTTCTTCAGTCATTCGTCTTTCTCGTTCTTTTGTAATGCAAGCTTGGTGAGCTTCAACTTCCATTTCGTATTCCCAGTTAACAGAGTTTCCGTGCTCATCTTGATTTGCCGTTAGAATTTCTTTTCCGCATATTTTACAAAACGGAGTTTGCATTTGCCCTACGAACTTGGCATGTCTTTCAATAGGGTCAGTAATCTCATTAAAGTTTTTATTATACGGATAGTTACCATGCATACGATGTTTTATCCCAGCCATCGTTCATCATCCTCATCTGGATCTCTATAAACAAGATCATCAATATCTACATCATAATGCTCTTTAATCAATTTACGTAATCTTTTTTTCTTATAGTCAGGAAACTTTTCCCATTCTTCTTCCCCAATTTCAAACTTGATATTACCATAAGCCATAGTCATCATCCTTATGTAAGCCATATGTAAAATCTTCTTCGTACTCTTTGCTTCCGCATATGAGGCACTCTGGATTTAACTCGAGCGACTCTATGAAATACTCATGCCCGCAACTTAAGCAGGTGACCCACTTATTCGTGTCGTCTCCCACTTCCCATTCCAATTTACGTTTCTTTCGTTTACTCACAATTTCTCTACCCCCAGTTGTGCCAACCTAGATCGTACAACCGTAGTGAGAGTAATGTGCCCAACAATATCTTCTCCTCTTAATCTATCAATTACATAAGCCAGTCCGTTATTGCTAGAAGTCAATCGATGATTGTCGATTTGCTTTTCACTTAGATCTCCTAGAAATACAACTTTTGTTCCATCTCCAGCTCTTGTAATAATAGAGGCAGCTTGTTGCTGAGTAAGGTTTTGTGCATCATCAATCACGATAAATTGTTTCGGCATGCTCCGTCCACGAATATGGGCCATTGCCTCTAGTTCTACTTTTCCTTGTCCAAGAAGGTCGTAGATTTTTTCTTTGGATCCCATACGGTAGCTACCATCTTTTGGCTGATAATCTTCTAATAAATAGTCTAATGCATCAAACGTAGAAGCCATCCACGGCTCTAGTTTCTCTAACTTGTCTCCAGGCAAAAATCCAATGTCTTCTCCTAATGCAATTAAAGGTCTCATAACTGTAATCTTGTTGTATGTATCTCCACTAAGGACTTGTTCCAATCCACTTGCTAAAGTAAGTAGTGTCTTCCCGCATCCAGACGGCCCTATGGCAGTCACAAACTGAATATCTGGATCAAGGAGTAAATGCATTAAGCGTTGCTGTTCTGCAATCACACGCCCTTGCTTGTCCTTTTTAGGCTTTATATTCCATGCTCTATATTCTGGTCTTAAAGGTATGATCTTTTTAATATCGGCCTTATAAATGCCCTCGTATTTGTTTCCTTCACTATCTTTCATGGTAATGAATTGATTATGTACAAGTCTGCGATTGCCCACATCTAATCCTGTTTTTGACAAGTAATCTAAAGACAGAAAGATTTGAGCTTCTTCATCTGTAATTGTGATTTCTCTATGCCCTGTGTATAACTTATTTACATCTACATCATTTGGTGCAAAATTAGTTACTTCTACTTTTACTGCATCGGCTACTACTCGCTCATTAATATCTTGGGTAACAAGAGTAGCTCCTAAGTCTTTTGCTGTTTTAATAATCTTATAGTCTGGTTTGTCTAAATCTAAATCTCCAAAGTCTATATGCACAGATATTTTATGCTCCGTGTCTCTGATTCGATAAGGAACACCTTTTGAAATATCTCCTATGTTGCGCAAGTCATCGAGCAATCTTGTAGCTGCTCGTGCAAATTCATTCTTTGGATCGTTCCCCTTTTTAAATGTGTCTAGTTCTTTAAGTACTACATGTGGCAGAACAACGTGCGTTGGCTCTTTAAAGCTCTCTAAAATAGATTCAAATGGTCTGTCTAGTAGCACGTTGGTATCCAATACTTTAATGTCCAAAGTGTTTCCTCCTCAGTAACTTCTTCCACTACTATGTCATACAAACAATAAATAAAAAGACACTATCAACCTCCCTTACTACCGTTTTAAGCAGTAATGGTTGTAGTGTCAAGCAAATACGAATATTTATTTTTATCCGTAATAATCCCCGTCTATATCTAGAGTTGCTTCTCCATTGTTCTGTGCTGTAATTCTTTCGAAGTTTAAACGGCGCCTCGGATACACGAAGTCATTAGCTGTAATCGTTCCTGTCCGAATAATATCGGCATTAATATGAGCAGTATTGCCGTCTATTACTTCTTCTCCTTCTGCTAATGGTTCTCTTACGTTTCTTATTGGTTCAGGGGTAATATGATTTCCTGTCCAATCTGTCACCCATTCTCCCCTATACTCTCTCACAAAGTTTTCTTGATACTCTCTTGCAAAATCTTCTTGATTTTCTCTTATAAAGTTTAGCTGATTTTCTGTTATAAAACGTTGATAACCAAAATCTTGTGCGTCATAAAGTATACCTCTATAGTTACGTCCTTTACGTAGACCCTCTTCATCATAAAGCGCTGTTATGAAATCTTCTTTATCTCGAGCTTCTCTTGCTTTTAATAGATAAACATAGCTTTCATTATTCGCCATCTTCATCAAACCACCTTTGTGTCTTTTCCTCCGCCGCATCCCCCATTGCTGCTACAATAGAAGGCCCATTTTCTACATAAATAATAGGAAGCCCAAAGATTTGGACGGGGAGGCCATTTTTAGTTTCTACAGAATTCAGTCTATCATAATAAGTAGATACTATTAGTGATTCATAGCCAAACTGATCAAGAATGACATATTTGGGATGAACTCCATACTTCTGGTTGTAGTCGATGATCTTGTCATAAATAAAGCCCTCTATGTCTCTAACGTGTCTATGAATAGGAACCTCTTTTGTTTTTATTTCTTGCTCTGGATTACTTAGGTCTTCTAGTGAGATTGGTTTTAGTAAATGCATAAACATAGTATTGTTCATTTTTCTTCCCCCTATATGGTAACACTCATGTAAATAGTATCTATCGGGTTCCCTATTCTTATGTTAATCTCTACTTCGTTATTTTCCATATTTATCTCTTGAATACAAGTCTCTGCTTGGTAATAGAAAGGAGTTTCTTCTATGATGATTCTATTGATTATCATTTCCATTTGTCTAACGGTTTCTTGTGAAAGAATGACTCCTCGAAATTCACGACTTATTACTTCGGCTGCTTTTCGTCTAATACTCTCCCAACTTTCATGAATTACGTAATCTTCACTTCTCCTCATAAATCTTTTTAGTCGATGAATATTTCTTTCATCTGTAGAGAACGGATCTTCTTTTAGTAGAAGCTTCTCATAGTTTACATTTTCCATCGCAAGCCTCTCCCTCTTTTTTATTTATCTTCTTCTTTTAAGATATAACCTGTTAGAATGGAAAATATACCAAAGAATAAATGCTCTGATGGAGCAGCCCAAAGTCTCCAATCAAAAATCATATTGGTAAAAATTCCCCAGAATCCTACAACGCAGATCCCCAAATGGATAGCCCCTTCTAATGTATTCAAGACAGAAAAAACTTTCTTGAGAACCCCCATTCTTTTGCTAACCAACACGAACCCTGTCAGTAAAGAAAACAACCCTAATACAAAGTTAATTGCAGGAGGGGAAACAATCCTCCAATCATAGATACCTGTTGAGAATATACCCCACATTCCAACAGTTGCTACAATAATATGAATGCTTCCCTCGGCTGTGTTTAGTAAAGCTAAGAATTTCTTAATAAAAGACATTAACATAGTAGTCACCTCTTTTGTTGATGATACTATGTTTTTAACCTTTTTATTTTGGAAAGTCTATTAGATTAGAATAATTATAGAAAGAAAGAGCAGGGCCATAAAAGACCTCTGCCCTATGAATTATCCTGTAATCATTTGTGAGTATCTCATAGCGCCTGCTAATGGAACTTCTCTGAACAAGGACATCTCTGGCATGAATTCATAAAATATCCTGCCCTTATAAGAACCGAATTTGTTTTTCCCAACATGCATTTCAAATACAGGTTGTTTATCTTCGGAATCTGGGCGTTGCCAATAGACGCCACTTTGCTGTCCACGTAACCCCACTTCGTTATAGCATAAAAGAATGGCTTTTGCTTCGTAGATGATCTTTACGGTTTCTCGTATGTCATCTAGTTTAGGGCGACGGTTTCCATTAAGCTTACGAAACTCTGCTGTACAGATAATGGGGCAGTCTAAAAGAGTCCCCATGCGAGATAATTGGTCAGCAATATAGTCATATTTGGCATTGCTATCGCTACCAAACTTAATATCTCGTACTGTTATATCATGAAAGTTATCTATAAAAATAACAATCTGGTAATTTTCGTCTATCTTGGCAAGCTCTAACGCATAGCGCTTAGCCGTTTCTTCGATATGTTCAATATCGCTTCCTTGATTTACATCCATTAATCCAAAATGATCAACCATGTCTTTAAGGTTTTCTAATCCACGTTGTCGCTTTTCCATGAATTGAACGTTCTCTTGATACTTCTTTGGAAAGCGCACTGCATTAATTGGTATTTTTTGATCAATAGATATAAAACGTGGAAGCAATTCGTTTGCATTATCATCTAATGAAAAATAAAGACAATAAGCTTTCTTTGGCTTTTTCTCGGAAGTTGTCTGGTTGTTGATTGCAATATTGTAAGCCATCTGTATACACATCGCAGATTTTCCTACGTTGGATTGACCTGCGATTAAATGAAGCCCTGTGTTTAATCCTTCTAATGACTTGTTGAGTTGTTCAAATCCCCAATCAAGTCCGCCCATTTCCCCACGTTTCCATGAATATTCGTCCATTTCTTCTATGGTGTGTAACATTGATGTTTGGAATATAGGAACCTTTTCCTCTGTCTTAGGCTCTTCCTTTTCTGATTGATATCCATCAACCGCCAATACGTCGTCCAGACTCATCCTCTTCCCCTGCCTTTACTAGTTTGATTAGCTAAAACGTTTCTTTAGGTTCTCCTCTAGTTCATCAAAAAGGTCATGCATTTCCTTCTTAATGCGGTCAAAAGAACGATCTGTTGGACATACCTTTTCAAATTGCTTGCATACCTCTCCTTTATAGCTGTTCAGTAACGAATTGATCGTATCCTTTTTGATTTTCTCATTTTCCATATAGTGATTCCCCCGACTAATATTGTTTGCCTTTCCATAAAGGACATTCGTGTTCTACACAAGTAGCTAACTTTTCTAATGTGGTACACCCATAGCGGTAACCACCATCTTGAACACTTTTTAATGTATTGCGTAATTCTCTTTCACTGAGTGACTCTTGGTTCCATGAGACTAATTTATCCCATACTTCTTGTTCACTAAGTCCTTCTCCGATCCAATGAGAGACAAGTACAGCCGCTGTGTTATTCCTTTGTCCTTTGCGTGGGCCTGACTCAATTAGCTCTTGAGTACATGCGGGTGTAAATCCTAGTGGTTTTGCATCCTTGCTTCGGTTTTTGTTGAATTGTTTCTCAAATCGGTTCTTCCATTTGCTGATCACATCTTCAAATGCTTTTCTTGCTTTTGTGATTTCATAAGGTTTCTTTGCCTTGTAGGGTAAAACAACCTGTGTTGCCATATTTTTGATTTCTACCAATGATAGGGTTTTCAATTCCTCATAACTCAATGGAACTTTATAATAGCCCGTGTCTTGATGCCGACTATTTGGCAACCGCAATAATCTTCTTCTGTCATAGATTCGCGTATCCAATGTATCGTTATCTAGCAAGCTAGCAAGTTCTTCTGCCATGAATTTATAGTATTCATTTAGGTTGTAGTTTGGTTCGATCCCTAGCACTTCTGCAGGAATAATCAAGTGTATTCCTTTTTTCCCACTAAAGAAAATATGAACCAAGTCTATAGGTATATTATAGGTGAAAGGTTGTTTTAAAATAAATAGTGCATCTAATACATCTTTTCGAACTTTTTCAAAATCTTCTTCATTGTCAAAGTCCAAATAAAAATCCCCATACAGATTCGCTTCAGCAATTTGATCTGTGTCATATCTGTATGCGGTTGTGTATAATCCTATGTTGTTATTTTTTTCTCGATAAGATTGAACTTCATGGACTTGCATCCATTCATTACGTACAAAGCCTTCGTTCTCTAAATTACGTCCACCTTCGATATAGGTAAAATCACTTGGATTTAGGGATGACATGATCCATTCCCTCCATGTATAGCGTATTTTTTCTAGCTTCTAAGACCGCAATCCCATCTTCTATGTATTGCTCGATCTCAAAAGGATGTTTTGGGATAGGTTTATTGAGGTCTTCCGCTATAACTCTTGATTCTCCGATGGTGAACATAATAACGTCTAGGTCGTAATTACGCAATAGGTATTCGAAAGCTGCTTTGTCTCTTTTTAGATTGCGATTCTTATAGATTTCCATCTTGCCATAAAAGTAATTTGTTAAATCCTCTAAGGTATAGCGATCCTTTGATTCAAGAAAAAAAGACTCTTCATCATAAGAGGTTTTGAAGGTTCCATCTGGTAATAATTCTACGACAGGAGCAGGCGGAGCTACTTGTAATTGTGGATGAAAGTAGAATCGTCCTGGCTTGATCAAGTTGTCTTTATCTTGTTGAATGGTTCCTTTTTTCCCTTTTATTTTGTAATACTTAAGAACATCGTCAATATTATAAGCCTCACTTGCTTTTGGATTTTCTTCTGCAAAGCTATCAATAAGCTCTTCTAGTTTAGAAGATTCCATGCCACCTTCTAGTAAAGATTGAATAGATTGCATAACCTTCATCTTGTAGTTGTCTTTAGCAACAATACGCCCTCTAGCATCTTTTTTAAATCCTTTTATAACTTCAAAAAATTTGATACTTAAACGAATCGCTTCATTTTGCATGGTCCTTTTCCTCTCCCTTATACATCAACAGGGGGAAGGCCCCCTGCTTTTATGCGTTACCTGCTTTCTTTGCCAAGAACACGTTAAATGCCTTTACATTCTGAGGAGTTACATTTCGATACGTGGCATCTGCACTATCCAAGAATTCTCTTACAAATGGATCAAGCTGTGGATTATCTGTGATGCCTAAGATCGTCTTTAATTCTTTTAGCTTGTTAATATCCGCAGGGTCCCATGCATTTGGGTCTTTGCTTACTCCAGATGCTGTTTGTACAGGTGCTTGTTGTTGTGCAGTAGGCTTTGGTGCAGGTTCTGAAACCTTCTGTACTTGTGGCTTTGGCTGTTTTGGAGCAACGGTAGTTGGCGTATCCCAGTACCCTTGAATATTATTCTTTGCATCTTTGATGTAGTTTTCTCCACGATCTTTAATATCTACCCATACTTCATCAAAGTCGTATAAATATCTTCCAATGCCCCACTGTACAGCTGAACGTTTCATAGCCGCACTTAGTCCACCTTTTACAGATTCAATATTGGTTTCTTCTGCTCCATCCCATTTTGTAACCCATTCGCCATCGATCTTGGCTGAGATTCCACAAAGAACACCTTTCTCACTCCATCTTACATATTCATTTTTCCATCCACCAGGACCAAATACTTGGTCTAATCGGCTCATAATCGCTCGGTTCTGAATGTATGGAACCACGATAGCTTTAGGCCCACCTTTGGTGTTTAAAGATCTTTGTACTCGCCACTCTAAATCATGTGGTTCAAATGGCTTTTGAAGTTCTGTTAAAATATTCGTCTGGTTTTCAATACTCATATATCATTTCCTCCACTCTCTATTTTCTATTTATATTATATCATAACTTTATGACATTGTAAAGCTATTCCTCTTTTTTATTTCCAAATAATAAAGCAGATGGGTCTTTTTCTATTTTCTTAAAATAATCTTCTAAGGCTCTTTCAATAATAGTCCCGTGTGGGATTCCTGTAGTTTCTTTAATGTCTCTAACTTTAGAGATAATATCTAGTGGTAGGTAAAAAGTAAATCTATCTTTTTCTACATTATTCATTTTTTATTCCTCCTGTGTTGATTGTACTATTTAAACCACCATACTTTGGCATGTCAAATATATCGGTCCCTATATCATTCATTTTAAAGATATCTTGAGGCATTATTGGTGTTGGAGTTTTAGCTGGCTTTACAGCGCGACACATTTCTACTTCACTTCTTTGCTTTGTTTGATTACATGTCTTGCAAAAATATTCTTCATTTTCTAGCACCTCTGTATTTTTTCCACATTCTTTACACATGTAGTATTTTTTTCTATCCATTATGCATCTTCCTCCTTTATTGTATATATCATAACATTATTACATCTATTTGTAAAGCTTTTTGGGCAAAAAAAAGAAGATCATCTGCGTAAGAAAATCTTCAACCCTTGCGTAATCTTCTCTGTATAGGAGTATCCTTTTTCATAGATTTCATCTACTTTATCAAAATCAAATAAACTGTATCCTCTCAGATTAGGATTAATGACTAAGCATTTCTCTGTATTTGATAAAGAGAGATCAATGTTTTGTTCAATGATAATATTTAATGAGCGATTAATGATTTCGAAGATTCCTTCTACATAAGAAGAAGTATCTCTTTTGATCATATCCACTCCTATGATTCTGTCTAGTCCCATTTGTTCTAATATATTAACAGGAAGCATATTGGAGATGCCTCCATCGACTAATTGCATTTTGTCATATCTAAGAGGAGGAAATACACCAGGAAGAGCACATGAAGCGTAAACAGCATCTCTTAGTAGGGTATCTTCATCATTGATAACAAGAATTTGGTCGTCTACTTCTTCTATCTTTTTTTTATCTCCATTAGTAAATATAACCTGATTACTTTTTCTTATGTCAGAAGCAGTAATCGCTAATGGATGTTTTAGATCTTTTAATGTAGCATCTCCAAAGACTTCTCTTAGGAATCCTTTTAGTCTATCTCCTTTAAATAAGGAGTCTAGGCTTTCTAGTTTATTGGACAAGGAAAAGATAACACCTACGTAATCAATATCTATGATTTCTTTATTCATATATTTCATAAGTTCTATGATCTCGTCATTGCTTTTTCCTAGAGCTTTTAAAGAAGCGACGATAGATCCGCCGCTTGTTCCTGCATAAGCATCAAATTCGATGCCTACTTCTTCTAATGCTTTTAAAACGCCAACATGGGCGGAGCATAAAACCCCGCCTCCTGCTAGTGCGATTCCGATTTTCATCGAAGTGATTGTTGTCCAATCTCTTTGCTATAAAGCTCTTTTAGTCGTGGAGCAATGACAGATCGAATAAAGTCTTCGGTTAAAATTTCTTTTTCTTCTGGCAACAAGAAATCTGCTTGATCGATTTTGCGTTTTACAAAAGTAACCGCATAATCTTCTACAGCTTGGTACCCACTAGATTTTGCCTGGATCAAGGTAATGACTTCAATAAACATTTCCGATAAGATAGGACGGATCTTTTCCCAAGGAATTTGAGTTTCCCCATTCTTACGAGCCTGGAAGATAATAAAGCCACCAGACATCACTCCAACCGTAACAATAACAGCTAAGATTACAATTACTAAAGTATCCATTTAGACTTCCTCCTCAATATGATTGTCAGTATTTTCACTGACTCCTTCTTGCTCTTCTCGAATATCACTAGCGGTTTTCTTTCCTTTTTGACGAAGATACTGTTCTACAATCTCACGAATTTCATCTTTTGTATCTCCTGTTAACTCATCTAGTTGATCTTCAAAAGCACCATCAATGCGCCGATCTGTTGGCAACCCTAATTCTTTCAGGTTGTCATAGAACTTTTTAAAGTATTTCGCCATAACGGCAACGTATCCAATGATTTGCAATCCCTGGAAGATTTCATAGACGACAGGGAATCCCTTTCCCGTTGCTACTAGAATATCTAATCCTACTAAAAACACGCTATATAAAATAATAGGTTTAATGAACTCAGGCAGGTCATTCCAGTTAAGGTTCTTTTTCTTGTATTCTACGATTAGTTTAATAATTAGATTTAATAGAATTAGGAGGAAGAACCCCGCTAACATGATTAGCAGAGTGTTCTCCCCAAATAGTTTTGTTAATAAGCTCTCTACGCCAAACATAGGCTATTCCCCCATTACTTCTTTAGAAATTTACTTAATACATCGTAAAGCATTTTCAATACTTTATTAAGCAAGCTGATGTCAATTTCCTCTTTGTCTTCTTCTTTTGGAACCTCTGGTTCTTTTGGTGTTTCCATCCCTGGTACTTTTGTTCCTTTAATTTTATCTACAATCTTCATAATGCTATGTCCGTAAGCATCTTCGTTTTCCATAGCTTCTTTTAAAGAAGAATATTTATCTTTGTTGTAGCCAGGTACTGCCCAGCGTCCTGCTAGTTGTTCAACTGTAGGAGCAACGCCGCGAGTAACAAGGTGAAAGCGTGGATCTACTTTCTCCAGAGATAAGTCTTCTTTAGAGGCATACGCTTTAAGGTGTTGGATTTGAGCCGTAACTCCTTCACGTACTGTTTCAAAAGAATGTCCTTTTACTCCGCCTCCAGTAGTTCCAATACCAGCAAAGTTGTTTTGATCAGGAGTTACATCTCCGCCGAATTCAAACCAACCTGTTTCTTTAATGGCTTGTGCAAGGGCAACGTCTCCACGGACTCCTTCAATGCGTCCTACTTCATAAAAGTGTTTCGCAATATCTCTAGGAGCATTCTTCGTTTGAGTTTCAACAAAGTAAATCATTTGCTCTAATGTAGCTTCTGATTCACCCATAATATTGTGGTAATCTTCTTTTTCATCTTGGTCTTCTTTTTCTGGAGCTTTTGTATTTTGATACAGCATTTTCCCATTCTCGTCATAGACTTTGTATCCAGGATGTTGATCAACCAAATCCTTAGCAGCTTCTAAATCATGGAAAGCAGCAAGCTGAGATCCTGCATCTGTCCAAGACTTACGAACGCGGTACCAAACATCATCTGCTTTTGGATTATCTAATGCTTCTTGCATAGCAGCTCTTGTCTTTGGTCCATAGATTCCGTCTTGTGTTAATCCGTGATCCTTTTGGAATTTCTTCAAAGCCTGAATCGTTTCGCCGTATTCTCCGTTATATCCGTCTGCTCCATATTGAGGCAGTGGGTATCCTAGCTTCATTAAAGCTTTTTGAAGAGCCATTACCTCTGTACGGTTACTGTGGTTTGGACGAATAACAACACTTGGAAGAGTAATAGTGTTTGTCTTAGGAGCTTCGTTGTCAGCTTCTATGTATTTCACTCCATAAGCTTCACAAATTCCCATAGCAATTTCTCTTGCACATTCTCTACGGAAAGCATCAGAGAGTAATAGTTTTGCTTCATTTAAATTATCCATGAAAGCACACTCAAGTAAAACGGCGGGCATGTCAGTCTTGCGAACTACCCATAACCAGCTACCGTCTTTCATTCCCCTGTCTCTTAGAGGAGTGCCTTTCATTAAATGCTTATGAATAATTTTTCCTACTCTTAATCCCTCGCCTTTACCCCAAGTGAAAGTGGAGGTTCCTCCCCAGTCTCCCCAAGTTCCATTAAAGGCATTTGCATGTACAGAAACATATAGATCTGCATTTTTAGTATTTGCTAGTCTAGTACGATCAGCAAGTGGAGTATCGGCATCTGTTGGTGCTACAAGTAAAGTCTTAAAACCAGAACGTCTTAAATGCGCATCCAAATACTTGACAACAGCTCTGTTGAATAGGTTCTCGTTCATGTAGTTTCTGCCGAGTTCACTCTTCATTCCGTCAGGTAACGTAGGAGTTCTTTTACCTCCTGTATTGATCCCATGGCCATCATCCAACGCGATTAGCTTTGCCATCTTGATCCTCCTTCATTTTTTTTCGTTTTACACCATTCAATATATGAATCTGCCGCAGGTGCTTGATTAATAGACTCATAAATAAACTACTTAATGCAATTTCTAGTATCCATCTTGCGACAGTATCTTTAATGGATATCCAGATACTTGCATCAATTCCTAATGAAACAAGTACGGTGAAAAAGATCCATGCAGATACAATGCTTTTTACTGTAATTGATGCGACGATTGTTCGATAAACATTATGTGGAGAGTATTGATATCTACACTTAAAAAACTTGTAAAACCAGGTAGCAGCTACTACCAATATCAATTTATTAACAAGTAATCCCCATATCGTATAGATTTGTAGATTACTATAATCATTAGAGTAAGCTGCCACCGCCCATACAATTGCAACAGGAATCCCGATCCGATATCCGCCGATCATAGCAGCAAACATCGCTGGGATTAAACTTAAATCCATAGATTGATAGTCACTGATAGGTATGTATCCTATTTTTGTATTGGATAGAATAACAATAATTAAACTAAATCCGATAGCTATTCCTGCTTCTAGCTGTTTATGGCTGACCTTTTTCATTTGAGCCTGTTCCTCCTTTTTCAGCATCTTGGTATTTATGATGCTCATCTTCATTCACCTGATGTGGCTGATTCCGAGTCAATGCTAAATACAGTCCTTCTAGTGCATCTGCCAATTTGCTATGTCCTAGCCTTGCGGTATTCTTAATGGCAGAGATAATTTCTAGACCAGCTAGCATTGCAACTACAGCCCATCTTGCTGAATTAGGAAGCCCAGTAACCATATCAAACGCATGGAACATTGCTATCCATAGAATATACACCGTTAATTTTTGCCTAAGCTTTCGTACTAATATGCTCCATTTAAAGGTATGTTCTTTGACAGCAATTTGAATTCCAAAAACAAGATCAACAGCTATGGCTAAGAGGAGATATGCGAGCTGTAGGTCAATAGGGCCTATTAAGAAAATAAGGCTGCCTTTTAACCAGAAAAATGGCTCAGCTAGGGGACTTAAGAAACCAAATGTTAAATTTTTCATTTAGCGACCCGCCTCTTCTTTTTATTGCCCCCTTACTAGCTTATGTCCTTATAGACATAATCAAGTTGAATTTGCTTAATTACTGGAATGATATCCCCTTGCTTGCGAAGTATTGTTTTCACATATACTTTCTGTATCGGTGCCATGATCTCGCTTCCAAAAGCAAATTCGTTGGTTAGTTTCCTGTCGTAATAGAGCTTGTGCTCTACAAGGTCTTCGATATTTTGTTCAGACCCAACAGCAGGTACTATAATAGGATCGCTAATACGCTGAAATCCTTTTGTTGTTCCCTCTAAACTAAATTCAGTTACAAATTCGACTTGTTCTGATTTATAGCTTCTATTCTCTATTGATATATCCTGGAAACCATAAACGAAATCTCGATTGCCTTCATTCTTAAACCAGTATGGTTGTTTAAAATAGATTTGGATTTCGCTTATTTCTTCTTTAGGAAATGTAAACAAAAGTTTCGGGGCGTCTTTGATTGAAACAGGCATGGTGTCCCCATTGTTATTCGTAGTCGTTGGATAGTTCGGTAAGCGATTCCATTGATCGCCATAGCTTTTGTAATGGATGTCTGTAATCTCCATTGAATATTCTGGGTATGGATTAATCGTTAGTGTATTCACATTGATATCCGTTAAAATATCAACTGGTAGTTTAATATGTAAGATACCTGTTACTTCACTAACTGCTTTATCTTCTGCAAAAGATACAGTTCGAAGCCAAAAGGTATTTTTATTTTGATCGAATACATGCTCTAGATTGACATCTTGTACAATGTAATTCTCTCTTAACCCTGTTGATTCATCCATTGGTCTTGTATCGTTTGATTCATAGATGGTAACTTCTAACGAAGATGGGATAGATACTTTGTCATTTGTTCCTCTATAAGATACTTTAGAGGCTTTTTCTGAATCATTAAAAGATGCAACACCATATGTCGTATCTACTTTTGCACGATGAGACTCGTTATCCATTTCAATAATATTCTCTAAGCTATAAAAAGACCGTATATCCTTATGTTTCATCTCTCCATTCTGTTTATAGATTAGGTTTTCTTTGATCGATTCCAAAGATGACTCAAGCACAGAGAGTCTATTCTGTAAGAAAAAGTTTTCTCGAATCAGAATATCCATGTGCTCTCTTATAGTCGATTCGTGACTATTTGCTAACTCGAATAGAGCATAGATGTCGTGATGCATGCTGTTACGTATACTATTAAACTCTGTGGAACCAGATGGACCTCTATATAGGTTTCTGTTTTTACTAGATATAGGTTGCATACTATCTCCCCTTACAAGTTTTTCAAGATATTCGTTATTTCACTTGTGAGATGGTTAACCCTGGCTTTTACATTTTGATTAATAGGGGCGATCTTCAAATCATTTTTTGAAAATCTTACAATCTCTATATCTGATATCTCTACGGATCCAGCAGCCAATGTTTCCGCATTACGTATGACATCAATATTTAAATCAATGGTTTCCCTATATAGACATTCGATCATGTGATCAACATAACCTATTAATCCATCAGTTGGAAGACTATATTGAGAAAAAGAGCCTAAATCCCTATTAACATCTGTACTTCCTATTGTAAAGGTTGGGGCTTCTCCTGATACAAGTTTTACTGCCATGCGGATGTAAATAATGTCTCCTTCTTCTACGGATGTGATCGTCTTAATTCCTGCAGGATCCATCGTACCAGGAACTTCTAAAACAATGTGCTCTCCGCTCGTGTTTTTCACTAATTCACCATATGCTAACCAATCGGTAGTCGAAAGGTCAATGGGTTCATTAAACCAAGATGCTTCTTTATGATGGAGCTCTGTAGCACTTGCAATATTGGCATATACTTCAGAGCCTTCTCCATTCACAAATGTTTTGAAGTTGTTTTCGATGAGATCCTCTTGTCCATCTTTTCTGTTGTTCGTTCCCATAACTTTATTAAGGAGTATAAGATCATGAATGGCTTCTCCAATAAAATTCATATATTTTTTAGATTCAGTAGGGCCACGGAAACGAGCATTGGTTTTCATAATCGTAGGGCGTAATTTTCTTGTTCTATCCATAATGTGCCTCCTAACTAAACCTTAAGCGATAGCTTTTTAGTTTTGGGGTAGCTTCTGAAACAGATGGGTCTCGCTTCATAATGGCCTTAAATAAGATTCCATTCTTTGCTCTTTCATCTACATAACGACAATATATTTCATATTCTAATCCTTGAAGAAGATGATTGAGGATAATATAGTATTTATCATTTACTTCCATAAGAGCATATTTATTGTGATCATTGCTTTTCGTGTTGTACCGTAAGTCAAAGAGAGATACTTTTTCCATTGGTTTTGCCTTAGCATAAACATAAGATCCATATTCTCTTGGATCAAAGGCAAGATCTATGCTGCTTCCATTGGTAGCTCCAGCCGTCTTTCCTGTATAAACGAGGATAATGACTTCATTCCAACCTGTCTTAAATAGATAGTTTACCTTAGCATTATTCTCTGGAATGCCTTCAAATACTTTTTGTCCATTTACATAGATAGCAATAGGATCTGTACTTGCTGGGATTGTACTTGCTACCTTCTCATTGGTTTGAGAGAAGACTCCTAGATTAAAAGCATAGCTAGTAGGTATTGATGTCTTTGTATTATTAAGCAAAACACCAGGCTTTCCATCTTCTATTTTCTTATAGGAATAAGCAATTGGTGCTTGTTGAGTCGTCCAGTCTTCAATACTAGGAATATGATTGGCTCCCATATCTAAAGCAAAGCTGCGCATGCCCCAGGTATTCTTTCCAACATACAACTTCTCTGTTCCACTAATGATGCTTTTGTTTGTGATTTCTCCTATTTTATAGAAGTCAATTCCATTGGCGTAGAGGTTTTCCATCTTATATTCTCCAATAGCAATGGCTGGATCTACATAAAAGGTTTCTCCAGGATCTTCTCCAATATTTTTAAAATCAATCACTTGATCATATCTTGGTTGTTCGTAGTTAACAGGAGAAACCCGTTTCCATTCGGCTTCTTCTCCTTCTTCTGGTTCGATAGCGACATAGTATTCAATATTGGTTCCACTTGGAATATGGTCTTCTACTAATAAAGACACTTTATCAATAGCAAAATTCTGGTTGGCTGGAACATTCGGATACAAAGATTTTGAATGAAATTCTGCTTTTTCTGCATATCCGTTTTTAAAGAAGCTTAAGTTCTTAATTCCCAGAATATATCCATAGCCAATTCCTTTTTCGATGCTTGTGTGGTCATATTCTTTTTTGACGAGTTGAATCTGTAGAGCATAGGCATTAATCGTTGGAAAATCAAAGGTGTAGGATTTCTCTGTTTTAATTCCTTTTTCATAATATGGAAGTCGAAACCAATTGATTTTGTCTGGGGTAAATAAAATATAAACTTCCATTTCTTTTCCTGTTTGAAGATTCAACTGAATCTTATTAAAAGATTGACGCTGCAGAAATTCTAAATGCACTGTTCCATACACATCCATTTTGGGTTGATCTGCGTAAATAATTTGGTTCCATGTTTCATCGATATGATCATTTAAGATGTATTGAATTTTCCCTGTGGTTTGCATTTTGGTTACATGAGGCTGAATATGATCAGAAAGCAAGAAGGAAACTTTTGCATTAGGCACAATCTTCGTGCTGCTTCCTTTAGCATTTGACATGAGAACTTCATGATTATAAATATCGATCTCAGCTGATGTTTTTTCTGTGTCTACTTTTGTGAAGTCATCAAATACATCATAGATGCTATTTAAGAAACCAGACTCACCATAGAGTAAAATCATTTCATGTAGTTGGTTTTCTAATTTGTTCAAGGCGTAGTCGAGCTTTGTTTTTTCTGTTTCAAATTTACTAAAGTTTTTCAAAGAAACATTGTATTGATCAATAATGCTTTCATAAAGAATCGTTAAATCATTTTTTGCTTCATCATATAAATTGCTTATATCTTGGCTAAAAGCCTTCTTTCCTGGACGAGCAGGACGTAGGCCTAAAGAAGGCTTAGACAAATCATGAGAAGTTAGATACTCATTGAGTTTGCCTATAAACTCTTTAGATGAAGGAAGATTTCCATTTTGGAGTTCTTCTTGTAGAATTTCATTTACGATCTTTGCTAGTCTTCTATCTCGAATAGTCAAGCTTGTCACCTCAATTCGTGTCTTCTAAAACTAAACGTAAGGCATATTCTTCTAGAATAGGAGTTAGGAACTCCATGTTTTCTCCTTCAGGACGCTGGATAATAGCCTTTAATCGAATCTCTTCTACAGGTTCTTCTGTTTCTATATAGGTTTTATAAAGTTTCAAAGAAGATTCTAGTTCAATGCTGCTTGGATTGAATTCATAGATTTTAGCTGGAAAATCACTAGATACAGGTTGATGATGCATTGGGGAAATGCGGTGCCAGTTCACATCATCATAGCTGATGTAATACTGAATCCAGTCGTTATTCCTTTCGATAATACCTAGGAATTCTTGTGGCAGCTTTTCGTTTGCATATAGCATAACCTGTTTGATCGGGCGGTCAACGGTAAATTTCTTAGAGATCACTTCGCTCTTCTTTTCATATTGATGACTCATGATGTTTACATCTCGAAGACCAATGGCATATCTCCATCCATTAAAAGCTTCCAGGCTTTTCTCAATGAATTCGTTCTCTCCTACGCTATGTCGTCCGAAGCCACCTGACACAATTCGCTCAGGAACTTCAGAAGCAGGAACCCTTAATCTTGTTTCAATCTCTTGTCCTGTATTTGGATCCTGTTTAATCGTAATGCGTTCGTAGTAGGTGTGACCAATAAGTTCATCATAAGATTCATGCTGATCGATTACGACTTCTACGTACTTCGCTTTTCGTATAGGGAAAGACCATACGCCTTGTCCAGCAAATTTAGAAGACTTTGGATCGTTATCTCCTGTAAAGATTTCATCTTCTCGATAGCTCTGAGGATTTAAGTTTAGCTCTGCATTTAAAACATAGTTTCCATCGGAATAAAGAGATTGATATTCAAATCCATCCTCAGAAGTACGAATGCTATAGACAGTCATTTTTCCTGTACTGTTTGGAGCATAATAAGGATTGATATTGATCCAGTTAATATCAGACCTTTCTTTTAGCTCAATAATAAAACGTAATCGAAGTCTGTCTCCGTATCTTTTTCCATCAATCCAAGTGAAGTCATATCCTTTGGCTACATGAAGAATATCTTCTCTTTCTACATTAACAGTTTGGTATTCAAAGATGGTATCAGGGCGTCCATCCAATAAGACTTCTTCTTGATCATTTGGCATCATGTCTGAAAGATAGACTAAAGATTGTTCTGAGTTTTCATTACTGACTCGCTTTACAACATGGGCGTTTCCTTTTTCTCCGTCCCCTTGTAACAAGCGAATCTGAGCATCTGTACTGCGGTTAGTAACTCCGTTTTTCTTTAGAGTGACAACGCCCTCTTGTGTAGAAATATCAGCAGGTGTGCCTACAATCATATTGGATTCAACTTTTTCATAATCATTAAAGCTATCTTTAAAGTAAACACTATTCCCTGTATTCTCATGAGCAATTAAATTGAGGTCATTCACTGAGCTTGTTAACTTATTAATCCGATTACGAATGCGATTTCTTTCAGACTGAGCGTGATTAAAGTAGTTAGACAAGGCATCTCCAATGATTCCAATTTCATCAAAAAGGATAGACGTATCTACAGCGATTTCTTCCGTTGTTTTATTGTAATCTTCAATATAAGGAAGGTTATCGTCATAAGGATATCGTTTTTGCATCAAAGGGCGACCTAGATTAACATAGTAATTTTGTAAGTACTCTGTAATAATACTGTCGATCTCTTCTTTGGTTTCTGCTGCTTCGATCTCTTGCTTAAGTTTAATGCTTAAGTATTTGCCTTGTAACTCTAAGATTCTAGATTTTAATGAGGTGTTATATTTATTATCCATGGCTACACCTTCCTATTTCATGGCTTTGAATTTGAGCGCATAGGAATGAACAGAAGGACTAATTGAATTTTCCCCTGTGCTATTGCGTCGCAAAATCATTTTAATACGGAAGTTAGAAACCAAATACTCATACTCTACAACAATCTCTGCGTTTCCATGATTGGTTTCCATATTTTCCATAATGTTTGCTTTATTAAAGGTTTCAGAAAAAATAAGCTGATTCCCTTCATGTACGTACTGGAATCCTTTATAAAGATCATCTGCTCTTAAGCTATAAGAACGAGGACTCTTCCACTCTTCTGTTTTATAATCTGTAATATTGTATGTGAAAGCTTCTTGAGTGGTTCCCTCTTGATAAGGCTCTACGGATTTAATGATTGTGCGATTTGGCCCTGCAATATTGGCATTTTGAAGAGAAACCTTGATAGGGTGATACTCAGATGTATTTGGATCATAAGAACCATCTAAATTGATCTTTTCATAATCTACATAAGGATAGTTGGATAGAGTAATCGTTTTATTGTGATTGGTTCCTTCTTTAAAGACTTCTGTTGTTTTAATCCGTTTTGCTTCGCTGTGATCAACAGAAACAATCCATGGATTCATAATCTCTGCATTTGGTACATAGTCAATAGTATAAACAGAGCTAGAAGCAAACTCCGAGAATAGCTGGATCCTGGTTCCTCCATCAACAAAAGCCCAATCCTGATCCTCTAATCGCTTCCCATCTTTGTAAACTACCGCTTCTGTATTTCCATAGGTAAGTGCAGGAAATCTTAAAGTTGCTGTACGGGCTGTATCAAAAATCAGAAGCTCACAAGTAACAGTTTTTTGATCCTCTGGTAAAATGGGATGCCATTCATCTAAAGATGGATTTTCTTCGTAAGCGACATAGTATTCTACAGAAGTTTGTCGAGAAGAAGCCTCTCCAGATAGGTTATCAAATAAAGGATGTTTTTCTTCTGCTTCTAGAGAAACTTCAATAATATTTCCAGAGACAGGAATTGGCTTACTTACAAAGATAGATTTTGGTTCAAACTGTTTTCCTTTCATTTGTAAATCTCGAATCCCCATAAGATATTCATATTTTGAAACCTCTGTTTGCCTCTCTAGTGTGAATTCAGGTAATGGCCCAGGAGGAGTAGGAGGCTGAGGAACACTAACGTTTGGTTCTTTTGGTTTTGCTGGTGGCGGAGGCGGTGGACTATAGTAGTGAACAGGCTCTGGTTTATCTTTAATAATAAAAGTATTCCAAACTTCTCCTGTTTCAGGGTCGACTCCTCCATCTCCCCACTCTACATCATCAAGATCATAGCCATTTGGAATTTGTCCATCATAGGTTGTAATGGCTTTTTCTCCTGTGTAAGTTGTCCAAGTGTCACTTTCTTTTCGGTCTCTGCTTTTCCAGATTGATTCTGCTATTCCAAGATCAACATCATGTTGAACACTTGTCTGTTCAATCGCATCCCAATCTTCTTGACTATATCCTCTTCTCTGTCTTTCCCATTCACTATAAGCACTTTCTGATCGACCATACACCTGGCTTTTTCCCGTATATGATTCCATTTAAATTCCTCCTTCCTCTGTTTCTTGACTGTATCGTTCGTATTCTGCTAGCCTTTGTTCATATTCGGATTTTAATTGAGTATAGCTCGTTCCTGATTTAGAAATCGTAGAAAGACCTGCACTTTCATTGCTTCCTGTTCTTCCTTTCCAGTAATTAAACTTACTTAAGTAATCTCCTACAATTTGATTATACTCATCTACTTGATTAGAGTAAGCAGCATAATCTTCCTTATATTTTACTAGTTCTTTTTTATGAGCCTGTAATCGCTCTCGGTGTTCTTCTATAGCTTCCATATAGATGTCCCAGCCTGTCCACTGGTTGATTTGATCTTGTTCGGTACTTTCTACGCCATCTCCAAGATCCAATGTAACGTCCGCTTCTCGACTACTAATCTTTTGCCATAGTTCGATGTTTTCTAATTCTTTATTACGAATGAGGTAAGTATTTCGTTCATAGTTCTTTTGTCTTAATACAAAAGTAAACCGCCTTGCTAAAATATTAGGGAAAGAAAGAGTCATTGTTTCTGTAGAATTAAGGTTATACTCGTCTTTTGCTAGCTCTTTTGGAACATGATAAGTTTCGATATCTTCTTCATATTTAATCGATACAATCTCCATTGGAAATTTTGTAAAAGGAGCTAGTGAAATTTCATTTACTACTTGAGATTTATTGAGAGTAATAGTGAGCTCTACATAAGCGCCCCCTGCTTCATAGACTTCTTGATTTGATTCCATAGAAACATTCATTGGCTCATCAACAAGAATTAATTCTGCCCAGTATGTATCTGAAGAGTTGTCAATCGCTTTTTCGATCTTATATAGATTCTGTGCCGAATGACCCGTAGGTGTCCCGCGGCGTCCCGTGATTTCCACATGAGCTAAAGTTCCATTTCCATGTAGGTGGTCGAGCTCTGCTGTTTTTGCTAATTGCACATAATTAGAAGAGGTATTTCTAATCACGTTTACATTGTTGACAGCAGAGCCATCTCGGTCTTGAAAGAGGTGTCCATACTTGTTGCGATCTGTTTCCATTTCTGTGTTTGTATTAAAGTTAAAAATCTTTGTGATGGTTCCATTTTCACTTTCTTTTTTAAGTCTTAACATTTGAATCTTTTGTTCTAGACTCTTAATCTCTTTTCGTAAATCAGATAATACACCTTCATATAAACGATCATAGTTTTGAATAGCAGACTCAATGAGATCGGACTCTAGAAACATCATATTTAAATCAATGTATAGATTTCCAAAGAACTCATTGTATTTTCTACTGTCCACTTTTTCTGTTTGTGGAATAGGAACCGTCAACTTTTTGTGATCGTTAATAAGCTGGTTAATCATTTCATGAAATTCATTTTCGCTAAAATAGTCCTTACTAATCAGAACCTGATCATTCTTTAGAACATCTTCTATTTTTTTTCTTTCGCTTTCTGGCAAAATATCCAGGTATCCTCTTAAATACTCTTGCATACTTGCACCTCCTATAGCTTTCGCAATACTCCTTGATTTCCATATACCCATGGAGTTTGATGTCCTGAAGCATCAATAGAGCGGATTCGAACATTGTATGCTTCTTTTGAAATAGATTCTTCTTGTGTCGTAACCCATTCTCCATCATTGCATCTCATTCTAATTTTCGTTCCTTCAGGAATACTAATGTCTAATCGATCATGAAACATCGTTAAATACTCTGTAGTTTCTTGCCCTATTAAAAGTTTCATTCGATATTGAACATAAGGCCCAATGACTTTCGGGTCTCTCGTCTGAAGAGAATACCTTCCGTATTTCTCTAGTTTTCCATATTTAAATCTTCCATACTTCGGCATAAGAGTACGCTCCTAGTATAAAAATAGGGGACCACCTGGGGTCCCCCTACTTGACACTAACCATTCGCGCGTAAGGTGTCAATTGAATTAAAATCTAGATTTAAAAATTTGAATAGCTTGCTGTGCAATGCGCTGATCTCTTAAGCCCTCATAAACATCTCTTGTGATATTTTCAATCTCAAATGGTTGAAGACTGCGAGATTCCTCTGGTACATTTACATCCAAACTACCATCTTCAAATACCTTAATATTCACCTCTGCTACAACTTTTAGTTCTTGCTCCCCTTGTTGTTCTTGTTTTTTGTCTTCCATTATTTCCTCTCCTCTATATAAAAATTAAAGTAAAGCCGTGTCAGATATAAGAGTAATAGATTCAATAAATCCTTGTGACTGGGTAAATGTAAATCCAGCTAGAATATCTGTAAATCCTGTCTTAGACCAAATTAAGCTATTGTCATTATAGAGTTCAATTGTAGTTGTTTCTGGTGTTGCTGCCTCTTTTGCTTGAGATGTTTTGTAGGCATCACTCATTAATACAGTAATGTTAATATGTTCGTTTCGATTAAGAAAGCCGAAGCGATCAATTTCTTCATGGTTAAAAACAATACCGTTGATGATAATCTTAGATCTAGATGGCATAACCTCGCGTCCTTTCTATTTTGTATAGTGTAGATATAACCATTAAATATAGGGAGTGCAACTTATTTTTAAGTCGCCCACTTGTCTACTCCAACAGGAATAACCATCCTGCTATTGGTTTGGTTGAAGTTGGCTTCTCCGTGTGTAGTGAGGTTGGCTGTGGTAAAGTCTTGAGTGGAAGATCCAGAGGCGATGAGGTTTCCTTCATGGAAAACTTTATTAGCTCCTACATAAATATCGTTAGTAAATGTGGCGCCTTGTTTAAAGTCACCAGCTCCATGCACTGTAAGATTCTTTGTTGTAAAGTCTTGAGTAGAAGAACCTGCAGCTACTAGATTCCCTTCGTGAAAGACCTTATTTGTCCCAACATAGATCTCTCCATTGGAGATCGTCAGGTTTCCTTCTACCGAAAGATTGCCGCCAATTCCGCTAATGTTTCCGCTTAAAATGAGATTACCGCCCAGTCTAGCCACTGGCATACCGCTATGTATTACGGGGAAGCCGCCGATAGTGCTACCGCCCCTAAATTCGCCCATCGTAATCCCTCCTTATCTTCTGCTACTATAACCATTAGGTGTTTGATATGCTACAAGAAATTAAGAGGGAGCGCCGCAAAAGCGGCACTCTTTTAAAACTCTCCGTCTTCTATAATGCCATTTTGAATATGAAGAGAACTATCTTTGATACTCATTTGTGTATTATAGATAGACTTTATTTCTGCTTCTGTTAAAGTTCTTTGCAAGAAACCAATGTTTTTGAGGTACCCATTAAACCCTGTAGATGCAGTTATTTTCCATCCTGTTGTCGTATGAGAATCAAAATAAGCCCCTCTACTATCTACTCCAGAATAGATGATTCCATTCATTCCATCATAAATATTGACAGCTCCTGCGTCTCTTGTCATTGCAAAAAACTTCCACTCATCCGTTATTTTTTCATGCTGTGGAGAAGTAGGTCTTGCTGCACCACCTGTTCCATTCCAAAATGGAGCAAAAGTATTAGTAGAGTAATTTCCAAGATGAAGAGAATAGCTTCCTTCCTTATATAAGAAGTAGCTGTTATCTTTATAGACGCGCTTATTGTAGTACCCAAAGATACTCCAATTAGGTTGAGCAATATCTATAATTTTCTTATCGTACATAATTTCTGAGATTCCTCTTGTTCCATTCATAAACGGAGCTTTGTGGCTTCCAGCTGTCATTTGGAAATTCCTATAAAGAACATACCCTTTGGTAGCAGTATTGTTATTTGGGCCTGGGTACATCAAAAGTCTTGTGTTTCCATTGGCTGACGGAGTAAAAGTATGTTCAAAGCGCTGCCATGTTCCACGCTTATTCATATTATAATTAAAAGACATACTTCCTGTTTGTTCTACTCTAGCCATTGTTGAGTAGGTTCCATTAAAATCTTCTGATACGTAGATATCTAGATTTACGTGATAAGTGGTGCCCGCTGTAACTGCTACATCTACTCCTTTATAGTTCCATGTTTCTCCTGAGAAATCATGTCGATAGATAACAAGATCGTCGTCAAAGAACATGGTTTTGTAAAGTTTTCCACTTTTAACAGGGAATTGCCCATCTATGTAATGAGTAAATAGATTTGTGTAAGATTCCCCAACCCATACGGCCCCGTTCTCATAGACCGTATTGGATTCAGCTGTGGGCTTAATCGTTTTTGCTTCATTGCTAGAATTATAAGTAAGTGGAAGATAGATGCCTTCTGTTGGGAGGCTAAGTGGCTTTTCTTTTATTTGTGAAAAAACATTTCCCTTGTTGTCTAAAGATAAATTACCACTAACTACTTTCTCTATTTCCGTTTCTGTTAATGCGCGATTCCAGAAAGACAAGTCTTTTATGGTTGCAGAAAATTCATGAACAAATTCTATTTTACTTGGAGTAAACGCGCCGACGGTTCCTTCATTATGGGTAATCTGACTTGTTTGCAATCCATTTGCAGAAAATAAATATTTTTTCCATATCGTACCGTTTTTAGTTAAAGCAAACCAACATTCTTTTTTTGCCTGCATATCTACTGTAATGCTATGCCAATGCCATGGATGTCCAGAACTACTTGTTACGAATTCATCGAATCCTATCCATGGCACACTTGTAGTAGACACTGCACTACCGTGGTAGTCTTGTAGCCATATTTTCTTCCCTGTGTTTTTGTCATATAAATTAAACATTCTTTTGCCATAGCCAACATCGTAGTAGTCTCCCCAATCAATATCTGGAGTGAATTTATAGAATAAAGTAAAGTCAGATTCTAGAGTTAATGGAATTGTTAGGTTCCCATTTCCTCTACTTCCATCTACAAATGATGTAGCAAATGGCTTATGTTCTACTTGTATATTATCTATCCATAGTGTCCCTTCTGGGCCCTGATATCCATACATATAAATAATATTATAATTAGTAGATAGATCCCAATCACTATCAATAGTAAATGTGTAGGATACTCTTTCCCATTCATTTGCTTTTTGACAACCTATAGTATTCCTGCTAGGTCCAAAAGTATTTCCTCCACTTGCAATAGATTTGTGGTAGATTCCAGGGCTTCCTCCCTTTCCAATTGTATCTGACTTTTGATCCCAAGAAAGTGTAATTTGATCCCCTGTTGTCCACCCCAGTGATGTTCCAGATCCTATAGTAATAGAAGATATTCCAAGCCATCTATGAGCCATGTTACCACTACCATCTGTATAAGAAAATTGACTGTTTAGATCAATAAATTTCATGCAAACATTACCGTCTTTTCCTTCATATACCCATTGTCCATGATATCCAATTTGAGGATCTTTGATTCCAGCATTATATCCTTGACTCCAGCTATCAACTTTTAGTGCTTTTTGATGCAAACTAGAATCCCAAGATGTGTCATAAGGAGTGGCGCCTTCTTCTCCTGTTGGATTAGGGGCTAAATTTGTTGTACCTTCTTCTATCGCTACTCCATCTGTAACAAAAGTAGTATTTATATTTGTTATTGGAGAAGTAAGTAAATCGAATTTTGCTTCCGCATAGACACCATTAATAGAAATGTTATCTAGTTCTTCAGAAATAGCATTTCCTTCTCCAGATCCAACTTGACCTACACATATGTAATTGCTTCGACCAGTCCAAGATAACTTCTCTTGGGTTCCTCCACATCGTTTGATTTGCTCAATCATTCCTGCGCTATAATGTTCTGGAGCATGGGATCCTGCGATAATAACATAATATCTTTCATTTAAATTAGTTAATGTATCAATAAAAGCTTGTTGCTGTTGAGATCTTTGGCTGCTATCGTAAGTATCGTATCTTGCATGAGCCCCGCCAGAAGATTCAGCTCCATAGAAATTAACCCCTGTTGCCCAATCATTTGTATATGTGTCCCATACACTAATGTGCCATGCTCTTCCATAGTGAAAAATCAAATTCCTATTTGAATCATACAAGCCAGCATCTGGATAATAACTATCTTCTGGATACCGCTTTGCCCTTGCAATAAAGGACTTTTTCATGCCATCTGCTGTATGGTCAAGAGGGAAATGATTACTGAGTCCACTTGTAATGACTGGGAGTCTTTCATTAACCTTGCCTTTGATTAGTAGATCTCCTTCTTTTAATCGAGCGACAATATTTGATAAACTTGCTGTGTAGGTGACTTGAGATCCATAAGCTGTCCCAGCACTGTTTGTTACATAGGCTCTTATGTAATAAGTGTTTCCATCTTGAATATCTGGAATATATGACCTATATGTTCCTCCTATAATTTGAGTTCCCAAAGAGACCTTACTATTAGATATTGTTGGATTAGGTGAGGTGCTCCAGCAAACTCCATGATTGGATACTCTGTTTTCTCCTCCACCATCAACAATCGTTGCATCTATAGCTACTTCGTTTTCATTTTCTTCTGCTATGTATCCTGTACGAACAACTGGCATTTCTGCCATTGTTTTTATGCTTACCGTGCTACTATTTGGAGACTGAGTGTATTCATTTCCTCCAGGTAAGTAAGCATAGGCATTGTATGCGGTAAAACGAGAGAGTCCTGTCCATGTAGATCCACTTGGCTTTGTTTCTCCATTACAAACAATCAGTGGATCTGAAAGAATACGAACATAATCAATTTCCATAGTAACACCAGATACAGTATTCCAATCTAATCGGAATCCTCTGATGTTGCCATTCGTCTTCCAGTTCCCGTGACTCCATCCATCAATACGAGAAGTGTGCCATGCTCCATCAGATAGTAGTCCGCCGCTATTGATACATTGAGCTCCATTTGCACTTGTGTATAAATCATTTGTAAAGAAGATTTGCCAATTCGAAGCCGTTCCACTAGTGACTCGATATCTTAGTTCAACATAGCGAGCATACTCTGGATTCCATGAACCAATATTGTGCATATGGATCATAGGATCTCCGCCAGTAGAAGTAACAGACAGGATGCCGTCTGCTTGATTGACAGTTGTCTGGTATGTTCCATACTTTAATCCTTCAAATGGTTCTTCAAATAAAATCCCCTTAACGGTTGTATCAGAAATTAGAGTTAAACTGCTGCTTGTGATACCTGTTGCCGTTGGAGCAGGCGGCGCTGTCGATTGCGTCTCTGTGTTTGTTACCACTGTTATGTCTGTTCCATATGTTGTTCCTACTGCAGTTGTTGCATAGGCTCTTATATAATAGGTCTGAGAAGGAGCTAAGTTTGGAATGGTAGAAACAAAAGTTCCTATTGCTGTCTTTGACCCAAGATTTGTATATTCATCATTAGTTAATGTTGGATTACTATTTAATCCCCATACATGTCCATGTGCAATAACATTTTCTCCATTAAGAGCCGTAATTTCCCCATTTATATTAATGCTATTAGAAGTTTTGCTTGCTACGGTTCTTGTAAGAACAGTTGCTAATCCAGTCTGTGTAGTAAAAGATGTTTCTTCTGTATACGCTGTTACATCATGATTGGATGTTGCATATCCGCGAATATAGTAGGTTGTATTTCTAGCTAAGCTTGTAAAATTTGAACTAAACGATCCTGTCGTTAATCTCGACCCCAAAAGTGTAGTTGCTGCATTTGAGATAGAAGGAGTAGGAGAGGTTGAAATAACGTGTCCATGCTCTTTGACTTCGTTTCCATTAAGATTAATGATTGAACTAGAGCCATTTGCTGTTGTGTCCGTAAGTCCTGAAATAGACATACCACTAATGGTAATTTTTCCATCAGCTGTTTGAGCTGTGATCTGGTTTCCATATACAACACCTGTGGCTGTTTGAGCATATGGTCTAATATAGTAAAGGGTGCTTGGGGTAAGTCCCGTTATAGTTCCAGAAAAAGAGCCTGTTGCCGATCTACTTCCAAGACTTTTCTTATTGCTGTTTATTGTTGGAGACCCCGTGGTATTCCAAACAAAACCATGATCAGTTATTTCTATTTTTGTTTCTTCAAATATTGTCTGTCCATAGGTCGTTCCGTATTTAGTAGTTGCATATGGACGCATATAGTACAAGCTAGTACCCGTTAGATTAGTTATAGTGCTTGACATACTTACTGGAGTGTTTGCACTTCCTAATGATTTCTTTGTATTAGAAATAGTAGGATTAGTATTACTTGTTGAGTAAGCAAACCCTAAGTCTGACACAGCTAGCTTTGTAAGGACTGGAATGTTCTCTCCATAGTACACACCAGTATTGGTTTTTGTATAGGCACGAACGAAATAAATTGTCCCATCTAATAGAGAAGTAATGCTATTTGAATAACTTCCAGCGGTTGTTCTTGTCCCAATATTGTTTTTATAATCTAATATTGTTGGGTTTGGATTTTCTCCCCATACAAATCCATGTTCTAGTACCAGTATCTTTGTTTCAAAAAAAGATTCTTCTCCATAAAATGTTTCTGTGCTTGTAGATGCATATGGCCTTATATAATATAAAGATGCTGAATCTAAACTTGTCGAATTGCTTGTAATTGTTTTAGGAGCACTTAAAGATCCTAAAGTTGTTTTGCTATTAACCGTTGTTGGATTTTTAGTTTTCCCCCAAACAAAACCATGGTTTGTTATTGCTAACTCTGTCAAAGCAGACGTTTCTTTTCCATAATAGGTGCCGACTTGTGTTGTAGCATATGAACGAATAAAATAGATCTCTCCTCCTGATAAAGATGTAAGGACATTGGAAAAACTACTTCCAATAGAACTTGTACTTCCTAGAGAGACTTTTGTTCCATTTATAACTGCGTTTGCAATACTACCTATGTAAAACCCATGATCTGTTATACTAATTTTTGTTTCTGCAATTTTTGAATCCCCATAACTGGTTCCATACTTAGTCACACCATAAGATACTATTCTATATCCAGTTGCTGGATCTAATCCCGTAATATTTGCACTTATTGTTCCTATTGCGTTTTTGCTTCCTAATTCTATTCGAACTCCACTTTCAAAAACAGGATGAGCAACCTCTACGATACACCCTTCCCAGCCTATCCCCATCGAAAGACCAAAGCCACCAGTACCATTGACTTCTTCATTTACTTCTCCAGATGTCCAAGTAATATACTGCCATTCATTAGCCACAAAGTTAACTGTTTTTGAATGTGTGCTAGCAACATTATGTTGCCCACCACTACTTGAATTTATATAAAAATTAATTCCTTTAGATATGGTTTTATTAACCTTCATCCAACAAGAAAAAGTAAGTCTTTCTCCTGTTTGATAAGAATAAGGAAAATAGTCGTATATATAAGTATATGTACTGCTTGCTCCGTCTTTAGTTAATCGATTCACCTTTCCATATATAGGATCATCATATTGTTCTGATACACCCCAATATCCACTAGAATAATGACTCCATTGTGTCCAATTTTGATGAGCTTCTCCTCCATCTGTTTCAAGTAGATTTTGCCCAGATTGTTTACTAATTGAATAAATAAAACCATGAGCATCGAGTGGGTCGCTTCCACCAAGAGAAGTTACTTCTCCAGATACAGAAACTGAATTTAGAGATATGTCTGCATCAGTAATAGGTGAGATATTTGTAGCAGGTACACCGCTATTTGTTGAAATAGTAATTGGATTATCATAAAGCGTTCTACCATCAGCAAGTTCTATGTATCCTCTAATATAATAAGTTGTTTCTTTAGATAATCCTGTTATATTAGAAGAATAACTTCCTTCTGTTGTTTTACTTCCTAGACTGTTCCTTAAGTCTGAGGTAGTAGGGTTTTTATTACTTGCTGACCAGCAGTACCCATGATTTGTGACAGAAGATTTGAGATTACTAACACTTCCTGTCATACTAATTGTTGAGACTCCAACGGAACTTGCACTACCTGTTTTTACGATAGGAGTCGAAGGAACAATATTTAATTCAACCAGGGTTCTGGTATAGGAGTGAAAATAGTAGGCTATTTCAGGGTGCAAAGCCGTAAGGGTGATATTCCCTGCTTCTGAGCTTATTGTGGTTACTCCAATTCCTGTTAAATCTGCAGCTTTAATAGGATTTCGAGGATTTGCTGCAACAATGCCTCCCGTTGACATTGAAAACGCTCCTAAAAATCCATCTGATTCATTTCCTCCAGAGCCCCAATAAACCTCATTTACTCCTGGATCAGCCAGTAGCCCACTTCCTGTCCAACTCGAATCCAATGACATATGATTGGGCACATTAACAATAATCTCTGGTTGAGTTGACTTATTCATAAGGTCCCATCGATAGAGATTGTTTCCATTTCGATTAAAGAAATAGATATATCGACCAGCATCCCATCCTCCACGACTATAAGTTCCAGAATTGGTTGGGGCGGCATACTGCACTCGATTAATTGGAATATTCCCAGATATTTCCCATACATATAAGAGGCTAGAGTCCATAGACCAGCCTACAACATAATCTTTTTCATTTTCTATATACATTGCAAAAGCACTTGGAACGGAACTATTATTTCTATGAATCTGGTTAATCGTTGTATCATTGTTGTACCAGCTATCTGTTCGAACTAAAGTTCCGACTGTCCCATCTGGATTTTTTGTATATTGAGAAACATAATTCATATTTACATGAACAATATATATATATTCTCGTCCAACAAGAATATCCCCAAAGGAGTAATTCGTCCATGTTGGGTTATAAGGATATCCTGTTGTTCTGCGTTTTTCAGATAGAATTTGAATTTGACCTATGTTAATCGGCATAAATACACCTCTTTTTCTACAGCTAGACTATTCTTTTATTGATCAAGAGAAGTGATAGTCGCATTTCCTGTTACACGATCAGCTAAAATACTTGTTACAGGATCTGTTTGTACAATTGCATGTCCTGATTTTGTCTTAAATGTTTTATCTGCCCCTACTAATTTTGTTCCGCCTTGCATGATATATGCTCGATAATGATAAGTAGTATTTGCTGCTAATCCAGGAAGAGCAAAAGACATTGTATTCCCTGCCCCTTGTGCTGACTTTGATTCAACAGATGTTCCATAAGAAGTGCTTGTTCCATATTCAAAATAGAATTTTCCATCATCTCCTGGCCTCATCATAGTTGCATTTAGAGTCGCAGAAAATATTTTCACATTTGTAGCCTCGCTTGTGAGAGGTTCTCCAGTTTGTATATAGACTCCATTTATTTGATAAGCACTAATGGTTCCGTTATTAGGATAAACGTAAGAAACAGGAAAATGAGTAGAGGGATGAATATTCCAAGCGCTTGCTCCACTAATAACAAAACCATCTGCATAGGTATTTGTTGTAGTTGGGTTAAAGCTATTTGCAGCAGATATCCCTGTTTGATAATACCAATTTAATCCATCTCCTGATGCGCCAAGTATAGTATTTTGATCAGCTAAAGGAACAAAAGTATTCGCAAATGGATAAGAAGAAGGAGACCATGTTCCTCCAACAGCTTGGTTATTATAAGCTGTTCCTGTGCGCACATCAAATTCAAAGATTGCTTCGGCATCTGATACTAGCCTTATTTTATTGTCATCGAGCCTAGCCATATTGTTATAATTGGCTCCACTCACATTATAAGACATGGTGGCAAAAACAGAAAAACCTGTAAATTGCTTAAGTCCTTCATCCCATGTGCCTCTATACACATTCGTGTTATTCCATGCATCCCAACGTATGTACATATAAGTAATACCATCTACCGTGGTAACATGTATAGCTGTTCCTGAGTTCCACCCATAAGATGTTGTTGGAAAAGTAGAATCAACAATCCTGTGGTTAGCATTTAAAAGCTCTATAGGAGCTCCTGTTGATTCGTCTACTCGAATTAAATTTCCATCAAGTTGGCTACTATTAGCAGAAGCAAATAGGTACTTCCATCCGATACTAAAGACAGCTTGACCAATAGTATTGTAGTTTGTTAACCCAGAAAGAGTTGTTCCAATCTGTGTCGTTGTTTGCGTAATGTAACCCATTTTTTCACCAATCTCTCTTAGCCTATATTTAGTCCCTTGTATTCGACACTAGCTGCAGCAGAATCTGTTGTTATATTTGTAATAGCTGTTTCTCCAAATAAAGCAGATCTTCTTTTTGTTGTAAAGACACTTGATTCTACATTTGTTCTTTCTGTTCCGTTCATGCTATATACCTGATAATAATAAGATTGCCCTTCTTGCAAGTTTTCTATTTTAATAGACAAGCTGTCTCTTGAATTTATTGGTTTTCCAAATTCAGCTACTGTTCCATAAGAGGCAGTTGTTCCGTATTCTAAAAAGTAAGTCTCATTAACGTCTATATTAAAAATACTAAAAGCAGCTTTATTAAAACTAATTGTCTTCCACACTTCTGTTGTTTGGAGTGCAGTGATGACAACTAATCCTTCTCCTTCGTATTCTCCAGCTGTGTTTACTTGGTTACTTCCTGAATTATAGGACCCGCCTCCACCTCCACCATAGCCAGAACTACCAGATCCAGATCCTCCAGAGTATCCTCCGCCTCCGCCTCCACCAATATAGCTATTTCCGTGGGCAGCGCCGCCTCCACCAAATCCACCATGAACATAAATACTACTAACGCCTTCTCCACCATACCCACCATTGACAAAGGCATATCCACCTTTTACCGATCCTGAGCTCCAACCACTATCTGCTCCATCAGTTAATAAACCAGCTCCGCCAGCTCCATATCCTGATCCTAAACCACCACTTCCATCTACTCCTCCTGCTCCTGCTCCAGTTCCTGTTCCTGGTGTTCCTGATGTTGAAATAGAAGCATCTACGCCATTAGAGTTATTACTAGCACCGCCGCCGCCGCCAGCAATAATAAGAGGAATAAACTTTCCTGCTCCATCAGGGAGAGAGTACTGACCAGATGCATCTACTTTGACGACGAAACTTCCGCCGCCACCAGCTCCATCTGTATCGTCTGTTACTCCCTTTTGTCCAACAAGAATTTTTAAAACATCATCTTTTAAGAGCGCGATTTCTCCAGAAATATATGCGCCTTTTCCACCTATACGATTATTTGTCGATACATTTGTTCCAGAGGCTCCCCAAGCTTCTATTTTATAAGTACCTGACATTGGAACTGTCCATGATTGAATAGTACCTGTTCTTCCTGTTGATGTAGGATTAAAGGTATAAGTAGCTGGCATTACAAGTCACCTACGCTTTCTAATGAGCCGCCTACGGAAATCGAATTATAATTTCTATTGGTTGCAGTAATCCCAGAAAAAACCCCTTGGTTATTTTTGGTTCTAAAATTATTTGTTTCAAAATCTGTTCTTACTCCACTTCCGTTAATCGCATAGATCCTATAATAATATATTGTGTTTAATTGTAGGTTAGGAATTTTAATAGCTAGATTTCCTCCTCCTACACCCACTTGAATAGAGGTACCAAAACTAGTTGTAGTTCCATATTCAATATGATATGTATTTTCAATTTCTGTGTTACTAAGAATAAATGCAACACTATTAAATCCTATTGTCTCTCTTGTTTCTATGAGTGGCTTTATAAAGGTTATAGTAGCTTGACCGTGTCCTGATTTTGCTCCTGCAGAATTATCTTGGTTTTCTCCATTATTATAAGAGCCTCCTCCGCCTCCATGATAAGGGCTAGTTTCTGCTCCACCACCACCAGAGTAGCCACCTCCACCTGCTGCATGAGAACTACCATGTGCTCCGCCGCCGCCGAAACCCCCATCCCCTGTTGGGTTGCTTCGAAGAGCACCTTGGCCTCCATTAATATAAGCGTATCCTCCCTCATACTGTCCGCTACTTCCATTTGTAAAGAAACCACCCCCACCTGACCCTTGTGTGCCAATTCCACCATTTCCATTTGCTCCACCATTTCCACCAGTTGTCGCTGGCAGCCCCGAAGATGTAACTGGAGCATCATCATTTACAACAGATCCATTATGTCCACCGCCACCGCCACCAGCAATAACAAGAATAGATTCATTTGTATTATGAGGAGGTCGAGTAACAAAAGTTCCTCCTCCACCGCCTCCAGTATTTCCTTCTTGACCAACAAGTATTTGTAATACCTCTCCTTTTACTAATCTAAATTCCCCACTTATTCTAGCCCCTAATCCACCAGAGCGTTGACCTCCAGCGCCCCAAGCTTCTATTTTATATATTCCACTTTCAGGCACTGTCCAGTTTTGTATTGTTCCTAGTCTACCTGTAGATGTATTTGTAAAATTATAAATTTCTCCTGCCATTACTGATCACTTTCTTTTACTTCTGGTTCAATAATAGATAGTGGAGTTCCTTCTGGAAGTTCGCCTTTCTCGTTCATTTCTTTGGCCAGCCAGAAGTACTCATCATATTTTTCTTGCATATAAGCATATTCTGTTTTTATTTCGTTTTGTTTAATTTTTACTCTTTTTCCCCCGTCTTCAAAATCTCCTTTTAATTTCTTTAAATGATTCTCTTTATCTTTTTTGGTTTTAAGCTTACTAAAATCAAATTTGTGTTGCTTTTTTTCATTAGCCATTTAAGTCCCTCCATGTTCTTTATACTAATCTAGACATAACCAAAAATACTTGGAAAGGCAATAGATAACTAGCCGTTAAAGATAAAATCTAGCGATCCTTCGGTTGCATTATATTCCATAGAGTATCCATTTGTACTGAAGCCTCCAGGAGAGTCTACTTTGCCGTCTGTCTTAACTGTTAATCTTCTAGTAGATCCTTGCACGATTTGAAAATTTCCCCCGCTGTTTGTAGTCAAATCATCAGGAGATTCATATAGTTTCCAGCCATTACCTCCAAGCCATTCAATTCCTTCATTAACTCCTGGGTCAGCTATTGTAATATGTCCTACGTTCGATATGGCATGATTACTTACATTTAAGGTTCCATTGAAAGTTGTAGCTCCGCCTATTGTTAAGGTTCCAGCCATGCTTGTATTCCCACTAGCATCTACCTTAAAGTAAGAACCATTGTCCCCTACTTGAATTTCTCCGTGTGTTCTTAAAATAGATGATCCAAAATAAACACCAGCTGTATGGGAGTTGTTATCATTGATTCTAAGCCATTCATCTATACTTCTAACAATGGTCCCATATTGTCCATAGATATAGGTAACGCCTGAAATCGTATTATTATTTAAGCTTAGGCTTCCATTAATAGTAGTAGAACCGTCTACAATAATATTTCCTAAAAGGCGGAGAGACCCCGCCATAATCTGAGTACCCGTAGCTGTCTTACTTACAAAAGATTTATTAAGCGTATCACGATCTAAGACGCTGTTTTCTCTTATACTCATAATATTCATCTCCTTTAATAGGATTTACGATAGATGCCGCGGGGCCAAAAAGGTGAGTTTGATTCATACCAGGCTAAAATTTCGTCATCAGTTCTAGCTATTGAGTCAATACGAAGTTCATCAAAAACAGCATTTGCTGTCCAACTATTATTAGTTGTAGCTATATAGTCTCCAATAGAAAAAGCGTTATTAAGAATATCTCCAGTTGGTCCAATGTAAGTGCCTGTTCCAATCCGTACTCCGTTTATAAAAAGTTTTCTTTCATTAGCTGTTTTACTCCATGTAGCTACTATATGTATCCACTCTTTTAAACCGACTGATCCACCTTGAATAGCATATGGTGTTTCCCCACTTGAATAAAACATGATTTGATTATTACTCCAAGATATTGATATTCGGTTTCCACTTTCGATTACATCAAAAAGTCTATTATTATTAGGTGCAGCCGCATAAATTTTAGTCCAAAAAGAAATAGTTCCTTCATTAGGGTCTATTAAGGATATAGGATAGTGCAATTTATTTTGTGGCCTACTTCCATTTACAAAAGAAGTAGCAAAAGATTTTTGTTCTAATTGAATATCACCAACATAATAAATTGTTGAATGTGTTTCGGAAGTTGTTGTTGCTCGTTTATATGTATAAATATAGGTAAGAACGCGACTAATGGTTTTTGCTGAATCTGTAGTAAAAGTTCTTTCAATAAATTGCCATTCATTTGCTTTTTCGCTGTTGTAAGAAAAACCATAAGCGCCATCAGTTCCATCAGAATAATAAATTTTACAGTATCCATTCATTCCATGCGGAGGAGGCTCTTTTAAATAAAGCCAAAAAGAAGCAGTGAAGGTTCCGCTTGCTGGCCCACTCCATGAAGTAATATCAGATTTAATTCCAGAATAATCACCAGCTGTTGTTCCTGCTAAAGTTCCTGTTACTTTGCACGATGTATCTCTATCTGGCCTAGTGATTTCTGTATTTTTAAAATCCGACGCCCCTTGGTATGTGTACCATAATCCAGAATCCCATCCAGCCCAATAATTCGTCGTTCCTTCTTCTATGGCTATTCCTCCACCAAATTTGCCTTCTTGAGACTTTAAGGTATAAACAACTCCTCCATTACTCCAAATTGGATTTGAAATTATCAAATCGGTTGAGTAAGCAGACGAATCTCTAGCGAGGCTTCCTTCTCCATCATTAAGTTTCCACCAACCAACAAGATTCTCGTTATTGATCTTATTAATCATACTAAGTTTAAGTTCTTCTTGGGTTAGTGCTTTCCTCCATATTTTTAAGTCCCTGAAAGATCCTCTTGCTCGTCTGTTTGCCCCTTCTTCTCCAACTTCTAATCCCGCTGATGGATTTCCTGTTCCTGTAGTTGAAATTGTATTGTCGAGCTCTCCATTAATATAGATCTTAAGAGTAGTAGCATCCCATACTCCAGCAATATGAGTCCACTGATTGAGAGGAACTGAATTGATAGAAGCGTGATAGCCTGCTGGATTTTTCCCATACCAATAACAAGCTACTTTTCTATTTCCATCTATCGTTAAATAATAGGTTCCGATCATAATACAAGTTCGGTCTCCATTTGAATGGATATTATCTAAGTTTACCCATCCTTCTAATGTCAGGTTTGTTTGAACTTGTAGTTGTGGAGCATCTTTTGTATTGTCACTAATATATGCTTTTCCGCCTGTTCCATCAAAATGAAGAACCTTTTCATATCCAATAGGAGTTATACCATTTAATATATCTTCTGGTCCTAAATCATAATGAAATAAAGCTGTCGTATGGTTATCTACACTTAATACTCTATTTTTTATAGGAATAATAGATCCTTTATGTGATTGAGTCATGTTATCCCTCCTTTATGGGAGAGGCCGCCGCCTACTCCCATCCATTTCTTCCTTGATAGTACCAACTTCTAATTTCTGCTTCTGATCTTGCGACATTATCTATACGAAGTTCGTCAATAATTCCATTAGTTACTTCTGCGGCTGTTCCATCTATGTTTCCTAGGAATCCACCAGAATAAATATAATTTAGCTCCCTATTATTAATATAAGTCCCTGTTCCTTTGAGGGAGCCATCTATATATATTTTTGCTGTTCCATTGTCCCAAGTCGCAGCATAATGATGCCACTCCCCTTCTAGTGGTGCATAGCCTGAATCAATTATGTTTACTGTTGTGCCGTTTTTGACATCTAGACCTATATTTTTTGTACTATTATTAAATAAAATAGATACATAGTTACTTGCATCATTTTTGGCTTTTCCAATAGTCACTAAGTGTTGCCAACTACCACGTATTTTTTTTACATTACACCAAAATGACAGTGTTCCTGTTAATCCATCTAGATTAGTAAAATAAAGTAATTCACCCCGTTGCCTACTTCCATCTACAAAAGAAGTAGCGTATGTTTTTTGTTCGAGTTGTGGTTTATAAATATCTACACTAAAAGCAGACCATCCTGCGGGGGTCAATGTGTTGTGGTTACCTAAATGAACATTTTCATTATTAGGGGTTACTAAAGCTGTGTATCTTTTCCACGTTCCATCAATATTTAGCTGGACTCTTTTTAATGCATCAGGGGATCCCCACGTAACGTATATGGTTTTACTAGAACCATCTGATGTTTTTAACCAAGCAGACCACGTATAGGTCCCAGTAAATTTTACCTGACTATAAGCTGTCATCGACCCCTGATAAACAATATCCCAATTGGTTGTTGTTCCAGTATAGTTAATTCTATCAGTAGGAGAATTATCTGGTGATAAGCCTCCTCCGTCTTTAATCACTGTAGCAGAAACTTGATTCCATGTTGTTGCATCATAGGGATTTAACCATAGATTCGTAGTGCTCTCCTCTACAAGTATCCCCTTGCCATAACTCTTTGTTTCCTGTGCTTGTATAGTTCCTCCTGAGAATGAATCTTTAACAAGAGAATAAACGGCGGGTCCTTCTATCCAATCTCCATTAGTTATAATGCCATCATTGCCACTCCTAGAGGCATCATATACAATAGAACCTTTGTTTTCGTTAAGTTTCCAATAGCCTATTGTGTTATTCGCATCTATTGTGTTATTCATGCTCTTTTTTATTTCTTCTGCAGATAGGGCTTTATTGTGTATTCGAACATTAGATAATACTCCATTTAAAAAGTAGGATGAGTTAGAGCGCCTACCTAGAAAAATATCAGTAGTATCATTTTTTAGTGGTGTTGTTAAAGCAGATCCAGAGTGAATCGCGTTCGCATCTATCCCATCCACATAAATCTTTCCTGTGTTATTAATAGGATCGTAGACACAAGCTACGTGATGAAATTTACCAGGAGTGATAGCATTATCTCCTGTGTCTAGTCGGACTCCATTTACTGGAATAAAGCGCAATCCATTGGATCCGCCTCCGCCGCCTGTATGAATTTCGAATTGTTCAAAAGCTTTTGCTGTTAAAAATTGAACCGTTGTTCCTGATCCATTCCATTTTAACCACAGCTCTATAGTGACAGCATTAATGGTAAAAACAGAGTCATGAGGAATAGAAACATAAGTAGACGCTCCATCAAAAGATAGAGCATTTTGTTCTCCTATGGGGCTTTTTCCACTAATAACATCCCTAGCATGTTCATCAAATGGGAAATAAGCTACTGTATTATTATCTACAGGGGTTACTCCATTACGTTGGGGCAATATACTTCCTTTGTGTCCTTGCATGTTTTCACCTCTAATCTACTACCAATGAATAATCTAAGTAATTATAGTGAAGGCCACTGGCAGCCCATGCGGTGGCTTCTTCTGAAGAGATGGCTCTTGATTCCACTCTGAGTTCATCTATAATTATTTGTGGGTTTCCTCTGATCCCACTACCAAGATAAAAACCAGTCCAATTTTTACTACTTCCTGACCAATCTATAGGAGTTAAAGATTCTTTGTCTAATATCCCGTCTATGTAGCATCGGAAATGGTCTCCTTTTTTCCATGTTATAACTATGTGTTTCCATGTATTAAAAGCAAATGTAGAGGGCCTAAGCTGTGTTGAATTTGATGTGCTTGCCTCATAAATGCGAACATATGGAGCCGATTCATTGTTTCTAATTAAGAAATCAAAAGCGCTCGCTCCATCTTTTCCGCATGTATAAATGGGGTAATCGTATGGCGCTGTATCTCCTTTTGCATACACCCACATACTTATAGTTCCTTCGTCTTCATTAATAAGTTCCTTTGGATAGCTTAGTTTTCCTGGTGGTCGAGAAGATCCTGGCAAAATGTAATCAGTTGGATAATTTCTGTGCTCTATTTGAACATCCTTAATCCATGCAACATGATTGATGTCATAAACATCGATATCGTAAAATCGATAAACATTATCATAAGTTGCTCTTGAAGATGTTACATATATTCTCCTTGTTTCTCTAGGATTTATTGTTGATCTAAAGTGACCTGTATCGCACCAATCTTGACTGACTTGAATAGGAACATCCATGGGATTATACACTGTAACGCTGCATGTGTATATATCTCCACTTATTAATTGAGAGGCATCTGTATAGTGCCTTCTTCCCATACTACTACCTGTTTTTAATGAAGTAAGAACTTCCCATTCGCCATTTGTTGATACACTTACTTCTGTTCCAGCTGTTGATTTATCTCCAGTATATAAATTTATAGTTTCTGGTTCTATTAAAACTCCATTCCTAAACTTGCCTTCTATTATAGAAGCTACAGTAGGACCATAAGTAGAGATAATACCGCCGTTCCATATTCCATCATTTTGATTAAAGGAATTATCATAAGACACTGGGCCTTCTTTTTCATTTAGTGACCAATATACTAACAAGCCATTTTCTCTGCCTGTAATTTTTTTATTTATACTTTCTTTTATTTCTGACTCCGATAATGCACGATTCCATAAAGAAAAATCAGATAAAGAAGCCTGGACATGATAAGCATTGTAATCTTGTGTTATTCTACCTATCGTAAAATAAGCTTTTTCTATCCCTAAGACACGAGTGCTTGATCTATGCACTGTCAAAGGTTTTTCAATTCCATTTATATAAATCTTAATATTACTTGGACTAAGCGCTCCAGCAGCATTTTTTACCCAAGCAACATGTATCCATTCATTTAATGGATATGGAACTCCCGTTGTTAATGTTGGAGAAGCATATGTATCTATTCCTATATTTTCTCCATCATTATTCCATCCACTAACCCCCTTACCTGCTCCACTTAATCCTATTCCCCAAGCGCCTCTTCCGTTCATGCTTCCTGTTCTTTTAATCCACCCCATAACAGTAAATATTGGATCTCCTTCTAATCCGATTGAATCACTTGTGCTGATATAGGCATCGCTTCCATTAAAAGATAGTCCTTTTTGAGGCCCAATTTGCTTCACTACTTCTCCTTGATTAAATCCATATAATCCATAATCATAAGAAGCATGGAAGGTCGTTTCTTTGTCTATTGGGACCATTTGATTTACGAGAGGCAATATTTGCCCTTTATGTGTAGAACCTGACATATACTCACCTCTTGAATAAAAATAAGGAAGACCGTAGCCTTCCTTTCATTAGTAACCTATTAGGATACAATCCACAAGTATATCTTGGTCTGATGGATCATCGATTTCTATGACAATGCTATTTGTTGTTTTGTCTTTCCATCTGATGTGTCGTTCAAAAGAATTGCTTGTTAAATTAACAGCATAAGTGGTTGCTCCGTAATTATGTGTCCAAGTTACTTGTCTAGAACCAGAAGGAATCGTTAAAGTAGTTGCACTGTTAGAAGATTGGATATGAGACGCGGCCACAATCTTTCCAGCCTTCGCATTTAGTGTAAGATCCCCAGTTTCGTTCGTAATATTTAAGTCGCCTTTAGCTACAATTTCATTAGGATCAAAAGCGATAAACTGACTAGAGGATCCTGTTAGTTTTAAGGTATAATCTGGGTCATCAGCTATTCCTCCAAGAGTTCCGCTTGGTTGCACAATCTCCACTCGCCCATTAATCTTCTGGTTATTGTTAAATGTATTTCCCCCGTTTAATGTAGCATAAATTTGATTGAGATATTGTCCGCCTTCTTTGTATTTATTGGCATGTAATTCATATCGAGCCTTTACATTCTTGGAGGTTTTCTCTACATAAAGAGGTTTCATTCCTGTGATTCCTGTTTGGTTTCTTACGTCATTGTTAATATCTGCGCTTGTGATGTCTGCTAGGTTTACAGTTCTTGTTACTGTAGCTAAAATGACAGCATCACTTAAAAGAGGGTCTGTTAGAGGCGCTGCCGCTCCTTCTGTTCCTTCTAAGTAACCTAATTTCCCTTCTTCTAGTCCAGCACTCGGTCCTTTGATATAGACAATATCTTCTCTTGTTCCACTTGTGCTTGCTGGAGTCATTGCAACTTTTCTTCTTGTTTCTAAAGCTGGAATCTCAAATCGCATGCCTGATGCCGTAAAAGCAACCCCAGGTTCAACATGAAGTTCTCCTCCATAAGCAATGGCATTTAATCCATAAACAATCCCATACCCTGTATCATCAGCAATCGATATATTCTTCGCTAGATTTTTTTCAGAAACGCCATTGATTTTCTCTGCATTAAGATTAGTTACAACTCCTGTATTTGTAACAGCAAGTGTGTTGATATTTACGGTCCCTTTAAAAGTTGCATTTCCATTTCCTGCAATATATGCCTTTGTATTGGTACTACTTTCGATTCCAGAAGAGTTTCCATCTAAATGAATCGTAGCTCCGCTTCCATTATAAAGAATAATATCTCCATCTATGCCGTTAATGTTTCCTGCACTAAGTCTTCCTTTAACAGAGAAGTTGTTTCCTACGGACTGACTTGTGCCATCTTTTATTACAAAATTAGAAGTATCCATTCCATCGGCTGTCGTTAAAACTCTATTCCCATTAACCTGAACACTCCCTGTTCCATTGGTCAGGAAGTTGATGTTTCCGTTAGCCATTTCATTGTTAATTGTAAAGACAGTTGTCCCTATGCTTGGATATCCGACATACCCAGACCTTGTGGTTTGAGCAGCACTATCTGCATAGAAAGCCATATAGGTATGATCACTTGTTGCTCCTGCTTTTAATTTTAAAGCTTCTGCCCCTATAGTAATAGACAAAGAACCCGTCATCGTGTCTCCAGCTTTTGCTACATATTCGCTATGAGAATGACTCGAGGCCGCATATTCTGAATGAGTATGAGAAGTATCCCATGTTAAATTTGTAGCTCCACCAGACATAGTAAAGGTAACGGTTCCATTTCCGCTTCCAGATATTCCACTTAAATAGTAGTTAGTGTCTGTTGTAGAAACTGTTGTCCAAAGGCCATCTCCTCGAAGGAACTTAGTTTCATCTCCTGCAACAGTAGAAGGGACGTGCTTTCCTATTCCCTCTGAGTTTTCATGATCATAGGCCCAATTTGAACTAATACTTGTATCTACAACTCCATCTGTTGGGACATCATGGATGGGCCTCCAAGTATTTGTGTCTGTGCCCGATATCGTAATGGTGTTATTTGATCTAGATACTGTGATACTACCCCCTGATTTAAAATCAACGGTTCCTCCAGAAGCAATGCTGACAGGAGTAGCTTCAGTATTTGCGCTTAGTTTCCAACTTCCATACTTATCATACTTAGTTGATAAGTTAACGCCACCTTCTTGTAGATTTTCTGTAGCATTAATGGTAGAAGCAGATATGGATCCGTCTGCACTGTTGAGTGTAATGTTTCCTCCTACTTTAATAGAATTGGAGGGGACGCTGAGGTCCCCATTAATTCTAAGGGAGTAGTCTATGTCTCGAAATGCCATAGTTTATCTCCACCTTAACTGAAATAGTCATATGCAATAACTTCGATGTAGCGGATAGCTAGTGCTCCACTTAGATTTTTCTTTGCTTGAAATACGGTATCTCCAATATGATTCGTAGAGAAGGTTGTACTCATCCATGTTCTGGCTTTATTAAGCACTGTTCCATTAACACTTGGCAAAGCTTCAGACATAATCTCTGTTACTAAGTCATCTTGTAAAATGCGAATAGTAGAATCATCTAGACCTGTATTAGAATAAGAGATCATGAGTTTGTAATACCTTGAAGCTCCCGTGGCAGTAGCAGGGAAAGCACTCATTCCGCCGCTATCAAATGTTGAGATATGCTCTACAATATCTTCGAATAGATCTACGGCATCAGACTGATATTGTGGATCACCAGCGATTCCATAGACTGGGAACCTTCCAACTTCTATGTATTTCCCTGCTGCAATAAGATCTCCTTCTAATCTTAGGTCTCCTTTTACAGTTGTTGTGTCTGTAGCGGCATCTCCTAGTGTTGTGTTTCCTTCTACAACAAGATTTCCACGGACCGTTGTTTGGTCACTTCCATCTCCAAGAGTGGTTGCTCCAATCGTAGAAAGGTTTCCATTAACCGTAAAGTCTCCTTCAGATGTAGTAGAAGATGTCGTCGTCTGTGTTCCATCTACAATCAAGTTCCCTTTTACGTGCATATTCCCGCTAGAGTCCATGGAAATCAATGTAGAACTTCCATCGAATTTACGAAGTTGGAATAAATCAACAGGCGTAACTCCTGGATCTGTGGCAGGTTGTATTAAAATGCTTGTGCCTACCTTGCTAAAGGTATTCGTTCCTGTGAACGTATTATCAGAAGCTTTGGCTGCTTTCGCACTTAACGTAGTAGATAGATTAGTAATATCTGCAATTCCATGGCTATGAGTAGAAGGAGTGAAGCTTGTTGGAACGCCTGTTAGTTCAGACCAAGCAACGCTTCCCCATACAGGAGATCCAGCGGTTGCAGTTGCTTTTAATACTTTATTTGTATTCATTCCACTATCTGCAGGAACGTGATTGTTTCCATCTCCTGTTGGATGGGAATAATTATTGGCATTATCATCTATTCCACTAAGCTTAGTTCGCTCTGTAGCTGTCATAACCTTAAGGTCGGTTGTTTCTATAATCATATCAATACTATGGCTAGATGGGTGAACATAGTTATTAGCGCCATCTTCTATCCCTGTTAGCTTAGTTCGTTCTGCAGAGGTCATAATCTTGAGAGCCTCTGTTTCCGTAATCATACTTAAGCTATGATTTGCAGGGTGACTATACACCGAAACTTCTGATCCATTAATCTTGATATTCCCATTTGTTAAGCTTGCTTCTGTTTTTGTTGCTCCTGCAGAAATACCAGAAAGCTTAGTGCGTTCTGTTGCACTAAAATGCACATCTGCATTATTAATGTGTGTTGTAAAATTGGATGATAGAACAGAAACATCTACTCCATCAATAGTAACCCCTTCTTGAAGAAGAACATTTGCACCAAAAGTGAGGCTGTCTGTAATAATGCCTGAAGCATTCACTCGAATATGCTCTGGGTGGTCATGATCTGCTCGTGCGATATCCGTAGAAACTCCGCTTGTTCCCCATCCCGTAATTGAGTCTAAAGTATCTTTATTACTAACCCATGTCATGGTTCCATCAGGATTAGTGATATGATATCCATGACGATGAGTAGGATGGTTAAGTTGAAGTTTACTTTCCATAATCCTAGCGTATGGACTAATATGATGATCCATAACAGAAAGGGACATAAGCTTACTTCCACGAACCGCTCCATTCGCTAAGTGATCATGCTGAATGCCTGTTTTGTGTGGCTGGTTAGGATCCCACATTTGAATACGATTTCCTGGGAAACTATCTTGTGCTTGAGACATTCTCCAGTGAGAACTCAGTCTCCCTGTTTCAAAGATGGCAGAAGTAACATAAGCTACCCCACGTTCTTCTCGTAAAGTCTTAGGAAGCAACCTTGTTCGCACACGGAATCGATACTTAATAGGAACACTTTGGTCAGGTTTGCCAGTATCAGGGTTTGTTCTTGGATTGTCGTAAGCACCTTCTGTTGATTGATTTCCTCGTCCAATATACCACTTGGCAACCGTTGGTTCGATTTTATATCGAATAAAGTTTGTAGCGTTTCCTTTTGGTATTTCTACGGAGTTCATGTAGTAATATTGAAAATCCTCAAATCGTAAGCGGTCAATGGATACTTTACCACTAATATGACGAATCATAACGCGGTGTTTTCCAGCGGTGACATTAGCACTTGCATCTGCTTTTACATTGGAAGATTCAGGCCAGCTCATAATATGTCTGTGAGCTACTTTGTTAATATAAGGAGCATCTTGGAATAAACTATGGCTACCGCCCATAAGAGTCGGCATCTCAATATTAATTTGTCCAAACTCTGGGCTTACAAGATAGGTCATGTACCACCAAGAAGTAAAGTCAATCTTAATATCTAGAGCAATGAAAGAACCTGGTAATGAAGTTGTAACAATTCCTTGACCATTCGTAGCTAGGTTTTGTCCTTCTAATTCAGAACCTTCCTGATAAACATATGGATAGTCAGGGTTATAGGCGATATAGGCATGGATATTAATCCAGCGGATATCTGATCCTGTAATCGTACTTCCATCATTTAAGGTAGTTGACCAGCTAGTAGCAGAGTCTCGAATGTATCGAACAGAAGTGAGAGAACCTAAAGAAATAATTTGACCAGCAGGAATTTCCGCATACTCTCCATTAATTGCGCTATCATAAATTGTTGTCCAAATTACTCCATCAGAAGATATTTCTGTCTTTGCTCCATGATGAATTCGCCCATCTTGGTAGTATCGATAAACGCGAACAGTGTCAACTTGCTGAACTTCTCCTAAATCTACAGTGACAGAAGCCGCTCCTTGTCCAGGAGTATAATAGTTTCTCGGCTCTAGGTTAGCATTGACAACTCTTTTTAGATCGTGTTCGTCGTCTTCTCCTATATTAAATAGCCCTTCTCCACCAGATGATGTTACTGTTCCTTTAATGAAATGAATTTCTGGAGTTCTAGGATCTTTATTGAGCATTTCTTCTGCATAGTTCTTAGAAAACTCTCTTTCATATTCCCAGTCTGCATAAACTCGAATTGTTTGTACTTCTAGCGTATCTCCTGTTGCTAGGATTTCTCCTGTTCCTGGGTGCACCACTTTCCATCCATCAGCACATACTCTGACATATCTACCAGGTTTTGCATTTAAACCAGATGTGTTTCCATTCCAGTCTTTATGTCCATGCAGTTGATGAAAGCCAAACCAGCTTGCATTGTATTCTGGCGTTTCGTTCCATGTATTCCAATGAACACCATCGTCAGACATTTGAACCTTGACGTTCAAGTAAGTCTTATATGCAAGATTTGTAGTTTCTTCAACGACTCCTAGGTTTTCGTTATCAGGGTGATCAAATAAAACCCTTGTATAGTAATAATCTCCTAGATCCCATGTGCTATGCCAATCAAAGAACCCATCCATATGAGAGATCATCCATGTTCTATCTAGCTCAATCTGTAACCATTTTGTTCCAGGATGATCAATAACAACGTATCGACTAGAGTCATTTGTTGGGCTTTGGTTTGGATTCCCATTCGCATCTCTGAATTCCCATTCTTGTGTAACAGCAGTAACGGAATGAGAACTTCCATCGACACCTTGTGTAGTAGTTGTGAGTGTTCCTGTAACTCCCGCACTTGTTCCTGTGCTAAATGTAGAATCTGGTTTTGCTTCTGCATCATTTGCTGTAAATAAGACATTAGGAGATCCTATTGCTCCGCTAACTGTCCAGCCAGAGAACTCTGTATTTCTTATTCTATCTGCAAGAACGATAGCTGTATCTCCAACATAGGCAGGAATATCTCTAGAAACATGATTTAATGTCCCGCCTAAAGAAATAGTAATAGACCCCTCTGTTGTAATGGTTCCTGATAAGTCCAGAGAAACCTCCTCCGCAACTCCTCCTAATGCAGGGTTTGCATGGGGAGTAATAGGCCCCGATGCAGTGATAGAAGACTCAGGTCTTCCAACGACACGACTACTAAAGGCATCAAAACTGTATTCCAACCCTGTGTAATCAGCATTGGTTGCCTCTGGAACTTCAATAGGGTAGTACTGGAATCCTTCCGTTTGTTGATTATCGTATGTAATAAACTTAGGAACAAACTCGTCAATCTCTAGCTGAACATGAAAGTTCTGAGAAGAAGAGTTTTCTGTTGCGATCAATGTTGATCCATTATGGCTTTTAAACCAACGATTGTGACGGAATGTATAGTCAACTTCAATAGAGCATTGATCTGGTAAATACCCATCCACAAACTTAATGTGAGAATCACTGTAGTTTGTTCCGCTAGTAGAAGTTTCAGTTTCTCCTTCGTAATAGACAGTGTAAAGAGAGCTATCAGGCATTTCTGAGTAGTAATAAGAAGTACAATAGACTTCTTGATCTGTAGGAATGGCCTCATTAAATGTAATCTTAGCCCCTTGTCCATAAGTAATCGTATAATCATTTTCACTGACTTCTTGATAATCCCCTGTGTATCCAACAAGAATAACTGGACGCTCAGGTTTATCAATCCAGTTTTTAGCTGGATAAAAGATACGAGAGTCTCCCGAATCTCTAGTTAGTAGCCCATCGCTTTTTGCAAAGAGAGTAACATTACGAACACCATATTCTTCTAGCCACTCATTCTTTGGCCAGAATCTTAATAATGAAGCATCTTGTTTTAGCTTTTCTTTCGTTGCAAAAGCAATGTTGTTTCCGTTGGAATAGTTAACTACGTTAAATACGTCTTGCTCAATGATTGCCCACTGCTCATCTCTTCCGTGGAGAGATAATCTAGTGTAACCACCCTCGTTTAGGAATGGTTCATTGATACGAAATTCTACTGTAGCAGCAGAACGAACATTCCCACCTAAGTGGGGACTTGTTGTCGTTGAGCCATCAGATAATTCGTATATCCATTCACTTCGATCTGGAACCCAGTGTTCTGCTCCGTGGTATTCTACTCCACCTTCTAGGCCTAAATATGCATCCCCAATATAGTTTCCTTTTGGATAAACGAAAGATAGATTACCAGATCCCCCGTGATTTACAACATATAAATGTTTTCCATCAGGAGAAATGACAACTCCTTTAGGGTTTGGACCTGTATTAAATCGTTGAGCAATAACGGATTCTGGTAAGAGATTCGCTGCATGCGGATCTATAAGCATTGCTGTGTTCACCGCATTGATGTCAATTTGAGCAATCTGATTTTGTCCATTTACAGTTACATATAAGTATGTGCTGCTTGGATCTGTTGTCATTTCAACAGGTTTTGAGCCAATATGTAATTTATGAATATGCCAATGTGGCAAAGCACGCATTTCTTGGAATAGGTCCCAAGTTGCATAATAAAGCCTATCTGCTTCGATCTCATCTAAGATATCTTGTTCATTCATAACCGCTACTTGATTCGAACCCTCTAGTGTAACGAAGATTTTTCCTCCCACAACCTTGATGCTTTCTGGGGAGTTTCCAATAGGAATACGATATCGAACCCACTGAGTAGTTTGCTCTTCTTGAGGAATAAGTCCGTCAAAGCCAGGGGTACTGATTGGTTCGCTGTCATTAGGACCACTATTTCCGTGGCCAGAGCTTTGTGTACTAAAGATGTCTTCTGATGAGATAGATGCAGCAACTGGATCTGTAGGCTCTGTATTGCCTCCGTAGTTGGCTGCCATACGAGTTCCTGTCATATAGTTATAAGGTGCATTTCCATGGATATCAATAACAAGTAAGTGTCCATTTTCGTAATCTGTTACATAAATATGCTCACTGTCTGCCGAAGCTGCAATTCCGTGTGGAGTGTACTTACGCATGGAACCATCGCTTGTCCCATACCCCCCACTATCACTATGCCCACTCATTTCATTTCCTGTCATTTTGTCAGAATACTGAGTGGATGCATCTCCACCGACAACTTGGTTTAAGCCAAAACGTCCATCTAATCCCCCATGGTAGTTGTCTGTTCCATGAGCCCCAATAGGAATTGTCCTTTTAACCTTCCAGTCCATAGAACGAGGAGAAGTTGTATCTAGTATTGCGACATCCCCTTGGTCTGCTAGGGTGATATAAGTGTACATACCAGATTCGCCATGATGATCTCCATGATCATGCTTCATAATAATATCGTAGGGAGTGTTACCAACAGGAATCATATGATGCACATAGGTGTCGCTATTAATGGAGTTTGGCGGAGCATCTAAAACCATAATAGTATCTGGAATATTCACATCTTTAGGGTCTGTATTTAGAACAAAGAAGTGCTTGTGGTCTTCTAATTCTCGCCCTGTATAAAGGATCTTTCCAGGGCCTTTTCCTGTAGTTAATTCTACTCCAGTTCGACTTGCTGCATTTCCTCCATCAAGATAGATTTGAATAATCTTGTCGTCCCCTTGTAAGGTGACATATCCGTATTGATATGCATCGTCAATATCGATGGCTACAGGTTTTGATCCGCCTGTATCGATTTCAATTTTACTTCCTGTCGCTAAATCTATTCTCCATACTTGGTGAGAACCAGGGATTTTAGACTGATTTCCTAGAACAGCTTCCCCTTCTGGGTTGTCTCGTAACCATCCGAAAGAAGAAGATCCTGTTAAGAATAATCCGTTACCAATCAGGTTGTCCGATTGAACAACCCCAACATCAAGTCCATCTACTCTTAAATATCCGTCTCCAATTAGGGTTTGTCCGTCATTACCAAAGATTTCGATTAAGTTTGCATCTAATCCAACAGTAGAAATATGCTCTGCGGTAATGGTTCCTGCACGCAGGATACTCGCGTCCACGGCTCCAGATGCTAGGTTACGAGTTTGAATCGTTTGAGCTGCGATCTCTACAGACGTGATGGATCCTGCCTGTAAGTTGCTTGCAGACAATGTTCCTGCAATAATTTTGCTACCATGGATTGAGTCGGCTTTAATAACTCCTCCATCGATTCCATCAACGCTGATATGCCCTGTTGTAATGCTAGAACTTGCAATATGGTCTCCACTAATTGAACCAAATTGGATGCGATCAGCACTTATATACCCTGTTTTAATAACAGAAGCGTTCAGACCATCAGTGTGTATGTGATTAGAATTGATCGTATTGGCTCCAATATTGTTTGCTGTTAGTGTTCCAATTCTAGCAGCATCAATAGTTGTGTTAGTAGCCTTTAGGTTAATAGCTTCTACTACGACACTCTTAATATGATTAGCGGTGAGATTATCAACAACAAGAGAATTGATGCGTGCACTTTCTGCTGTTAAATTCTCTGCATAAGCATTAATAGCAGAAACAACGTTTGCTCTCATACGATCCGAAGCAATGTCATCGGCTGTGATTTTAGTAGCACTTAAATCTGGAATTTTAGCGACATCAATAACAGCGGTAGTAGCTTTTAGATTAATCGCTTCGACAACGACACCTTGAATATGTTCTGCTGATAAATTTCCAACAACAGCACTATCTACAAGTACGCTTCCTGCTTCTATTTCAGCTGCATATAGATTTAAAGCAGCAACGACAGAAGCACTAATGCGGCCAGCCTCTAATGTTCCTGTCGTAATCTTAGAAGCATCTAGGTCTTCGATCTTAGCAGAGCCAATTTGAGCGGTGCCTACATAGGCATTGATCGCTTGAATAACTTGGGCACTCATAAGTTCTTTTGGAATATCTCCGCTTATATCTGAACCCGAAATAGTTGCAATTTTGGTTAGACTAATTTTTTTCGAACTAGCATCTGCATTAATAGCGTCTATTAATCTTTCTGAGTTATAAGAGATGATTTTGCTATCTGAAATAGACGCATCTGCTAAGAGAGACCCATTCATTTCTCCGTCTTTAATATGCAATAGACTGTATGGGATACTAATTCCTTCAAGTACGACTTTATGATCTAATGTATCAATAGAGATGCTGCCAAATCCTGTTTCTCTTTTATATAAGTCAGTTGATATTTGTGTTATTTTTGGAGAGTTAACATACCATTGTCCCACTACTGGGGTCCATTGATAAGAACGGGCCGTATTTGATAGTTCTCCCATATCCGTAGATACTGAATAGAAAGCGTCTAAGCTTGTAAGCAATGCTACTCCATGTGCGTAATTATAAAAAGCCTGTGCACTTGGGTCTTCTGGATTAATAGTAGCTGTTCCGAATACTTTGATGCCAAGATCTTTTCGATAAGCATACAATCTTGTCATGTTATTTAAAACGGTATCCAATGAAATATATTGAGGAGTACTTAGAGTATCTACGCTAAAGCTTTTGTAATGATAAATATCTCCTGATTCAATATGAGGAGCTACCCATTCAGGATTCAAAGTTTCATGATATGTATCAGAAAAAACATGGTCTGGATTCGTAGAGTCAATAAAAGCGACTAATCCTTTTTCATGGATAGTATCTAAAATTGTATTCTGTCGTTCTCTCGATACATTTTGATCAAATCCAAAATTGGAGCAATAGATTCCATCCACTCCGATGTCTGCCCATGACTGAATAGCCACTTGCAATTCACTAGTGGTTAAATTTGAGGTAGATATTCCGCAATCTATGTATCCATAAATCTTAACGTCTCGATTTGATTTAATTCTTGAGATGATGGTTGCATCATTTGCCCCAAGAGCTTTTCCAAAGACAATGTAATCATACTTTAGGTAATGCAAGATCGCATCATCAATAGAGGTTGCGCCATTAATACTAGCTCTATCTCCTAGATAAAAAAGGATAGGGGGAACGCGCAATAAAGACAAGCTTTCCATTTTTCTGATTCGATCATTTACTGTTATGCTTTGTCCATTTGGATTAGTTCCTAATACGTTTTGTATAGAAATAACACTATCTTGCAGGTCATTGACATCTTCTGCTAAAACGTAATCTCCATTAGGATCATCTGCAAATTCAGCATCTCGTTTGATTTCAAAGACATCGTACTGTTGTGGATATTTGCTTGGCACTTCATTCACCCCCTATTTTTTCTTGATAACTCCATTACGTCCATCAAAAGGAACCCATTTCCGTTGAGTTTCATCCCAGTATTGGATTTCAAAATATTCAATATCTGCATTCTCTACATATGACCAGGAGAGCTTAGTGCTCTCCGTTTCTGGGTCATATATCTGAGAAATGCCAAGTGGTATATTCTTAGGCAAAGACATTTGGCGATCTCTCCTTATACATATTCAATGACATAGTAAATACCAAATGCTATGTATTTCTTTACTATATCATTAACCTCTTTTTCGGTGAATTGTCCACCTTCTCTTGTTAAGATTGTCTTTGGAAGTTCAAGAATCAAAACACCATTGCTGTAATAAGCTTGCCCATCAAAAGAACCAATGTCCCAATAGCTATTTGAGGCAATTGATTTATTCTTAATGGTTTCTTTTAATCCGCCTCCGCGCTTTCTGCTATCTAAGACTGTCACATTATCAATCTGAGTGTGCTCTCGTATATAAGCAATTCCTAATAGAATAGCGGTTGGAGTTACTGCTTTGATCTTCTCCCACTCTGTTTTTGTTAAACAATGACGTAGCGGGTTTTTCTCTACATTTCCTTGACTATCTCGGTAAGGAAGAAGATAGATGTAGATTTCTTTGTTCATTAACTGGGCCGTTGGTTTTCTCTCGTACTTTACGATTTTATTTCCTGTATTCGCATCATTATACACATAAGGAATTGTGCAATAATGACCTTCTGCAGGGTTTAAATCTAAAGACATGAAAGCTTTTGCCTCTGAGTCATAGTATCCTTTGTATTCTACAAATTTTTCTTCATAATAATAATTAGCGAACACTTCATCTTTGAATGTAATCTCGTTTTCTAAATAAATGATTCCATTCTGGGTATCGTAATCCCTAACGAGTAAAGGTTCTACAGTAGAATATGTGTAATCAGCAAGAACTTGGTCGGCTACTTCTTCATAAAAAGTAATCGTTCCATTTTCATAATCCACCTCATACATTTCAACAGGAACAATAGAGGGGGTATTTGATCCATAAGGCAAGAAATAAATAGAAGGAGATGGATAAACAAGCCAATGAATGTTCTTTGCATTAAATGTTTTCCCATCAATATATTTTAATTTTTCTTGCTTAATACTCTTGCTCTTGTATTTGCGCTTCATAATTTGAAGATTACTATATTCATAGTCGACTCTTACATTGTCTGTGGCCGCTAACCCTTCTTCAAAGATAACCATTCCATTTTGATAGTCAATATCGTATCCACTTAATATTTCTGTATAAGCTCCTGTGTTTCCGTAGTCCACATAAATCTTAGGACTAACTCTCTTGACCCAGTCCTTATGAGCACTTTGGAAGAATCGAGAGCTTCCATCTTGATACTGGTCGTCCGATAAGCGAGTCATATCTTCTTGCTGTATTTTTCCTTGTTGGATGTAAAGTGGATAATTTTGCAAGCGAATGGTTCGATCATCCACATATTCGCAAATCTCTTCTTTTACTTTTCTCCACGGCTTTCCTGGCTTAAAGAGCTGTCTGTCGTATTCAGGAAGAGCATATTTATAGTAGTCGTGAAGCATTTGATTATAAGAATGCTTAGTTCCGAATTCATCAAGATAGACGGCTGTTTTATCATGATCAAATCTTCTTTTGGTGAATTCTCCATTATGAACCCTTAAATGCCAATTATCTCTTTCATCAATGGTTGCTGGATACTGTAAATAGATTTGACTAGATGGATTAATCTTAATGGAATAGCGGCGCTTGGTTGCTCGAACAGTGTAATAGTTTGTCCATACTTGAGCTACAATATGATTTTGACTATTCGTATTTGTACTATAAATACTAGACCATCCAATAACGTTCTCCCCTATTTTATTGTAATAGTAAGAACCTGTTTTTCGATTAAAGAAACCTACGTTGACCAATCGATTGTCTGTTATAATTTCAAAAAACACTTTATTCCGATCTGCCCAATCAGATCCAGATTTCAGTTCTGGTAAAAGAGTTGTTACGAGCCCTATGCTTAAGTTCCCATCAGATCGACGAACATCAACAATAGATTTCTTTTCGTTTCCATATCGTTTTACATATCTTTGCAGTTGATTATTCCACGCATATACAAAGGATTTAATAGTTAAAGAAGTTCGTATAGAAGGATCGTAGATCGTTACATCTGCATAGTCAAACCCTTGGCTAGATAAATCTAAAGAATTATTTTTTGGGCGTATTGTATAGGCATAAAGAGGTTTGCTGCCGTCATTCTCAGGAGTCATATAAACACTGCCTATAGACTTAAGTTCTACATAATCAAAGTAAGCCGATCCAAGGCACCTTCCATCTGTAAATCCTAGTCGAATTTCAACATTCGATAGATTAACAAGTCCGAAATTAAGCTCTATTTTAAACCAACTTCTTGTTTCGGTAACAGGAGCAGAGCTACTAATTTTTTCTCCTGTATCTTTATTAAATACAGCAATAGTCGCTCCTGCTGCTGTATTAGCTACAACTCCTTCTGTTTTGATCCAGGTGGCTACTTTATAAGAGCCAGCACTTAACTGATTAATAGTTTGACGCCAATAAGTTTGTCCTCCCGATACTCCAACTCCCGTTACTTTTAAAGCTTTTTCTCCTCTTTGAGAAGTACTAGAGACATGGTTAAATTCTCCCGACCCGTTAGGGAGAACTGCAGACCATCCTGGAATAGCATTTTGTGTTGTTGAGATCCAAGAGTCCACAAAGTCATCAATCGATTCATCATAATGCCCCACTTCAAAGTCATGGTTGGCTACAAAGATATTATTGTCTGATTTTACTTCGATACTAAAAGTTCCTTTGGCTTGATAATAAGCAGGGTCCATGTAAGGAAGCATCGCTTCTCGAACTGTTTTCTTGAGTAGTTTCTTAGCTACGATTTGAGTAGGATCTAAGTCATTTTGCCCATCAAAATACAAGACTTCTTCCCCTACTTGATACTCCTGTTTGAATAGATTGTCTCTATGAAATACATAGTTGTTTCTCCATGGAGAACTAATCCATTTTTCTTCTGCAGAATTCAAAAGAATATTCATCATCATTCGGATATCACTAGATTCATTATTGGAAATTGCCTTCATGATTCCGCAGTTTGAAACTATCACTAATCCTTTTTCAAACATTTTCTTATAAATAATAGAAGGTTTATTTGTTGAATAACGAATAAGGACATCCCAAGAATCTAAACTTTCTCCAGAACCGAAAGTGATTTCAGGATTAATGCCTTCATACCCAATGGTTAAATTTTCACTTCCAATATGATAAAGACGATCTAAAAATTCATTATTTAGTTCTCCTGATCCTAGAGTTTTGAAGCCCGTCTCTTGATTAGATTGAGAAAATCCAATATTGAGAAATAGGTTGTTTAACTTAAAAGCATTCGTTCCTGAACCTGCGTTATCAATCCAGACTCTTCCTCCGTTTTCTAAGTAACTACGAAGAGCGTCGCTATAATAAGAAGCATCATAGCTTCCGTATCCTGTAATAATAATTAAGTCATAGTCCCCTAAATAGGATTCTGGCATAGATAAGTCAACAATCCAGTAGCGGGGGTCTTCTTTGAGCCCTGCATACCCTTCAGAAGGATGTGGATTTTCAAGGGTTAAATAAGGAGCCTTAGCACTACTTTCATTAATCTTTTTTACAACCCCTGTTAAGTCTTCTACTCCAAAGGCAGACTGATTAAAATAGGCAACGCCGATCTTTGCTTTCCCATGATTTCCAGAGCTGAACTTCGTTTTTAGTTTTCCTGTAATGCGATACTCAAATTCATGAGAAGGTCGTGTAGTGGAGTCTCCAACAATTACCTGACTTGGCGCATATAAAACAAATTCTCCGTCTTCTGTTTCTTCAATAGCATATTCTTTATTTTTTAAATCGATCTTCCATTCTCCATTTTCTTTCGGAGACTCAGATAAGGAAGTTAACTGATCTTTTTCTACTTCTGTAAAAAAGGAATAAGCATTAAGAACTTCAGTATAATCCGCTTTATGAGTTCCATTGCTTCCGTATTTTTCATAACGAACGAGATAAGTCTCGTCTTTTGTTCCTACAAAGTTTGTGTAAATTGCAATACGATAAGCATTACTAGGAACATTCTCTCCATCTTGTCGAATAAGCTTGATTTTATACTTCTTTCCCTCAGCTAATGGAGTTCCATCTAGGTTTGTGATCTTAATTTTTGATCCCAAATAAAGAAGATCATTCGGCTGTGTATGTGCAATTGAGTTGTAATTTTTAGGGTTTAAGACAGGGGACTCATGATACCCTCCAATATACTCTATAACACTTGTCCCTTTCGCATCAAATAACCCCTTAACCTCCGCCATATAGTAAAGAGGACTTGGTTTTTCTTGAGTATTTGATGGAATAGAAAACTCATCGGTTAAGGATATGTGCCTACTTGGAAGTTTATAGTTTCCTCCCAAATCTCGCAATACAAAATCTTGATCAGGATAGACCAATCTTTCTATCGTGTTATTTTCTCCTTGAGTGTTTTCTGGAATTCGATTCGTAAAATCTGCAATATGAAGATTACTTTCTGGAGACATTTCAGGGCTATGAACATAAGCTAAATTCACAGCTTGATCTGGTAATTTATCTCCGACTTTTATTGCATACACGCTTAATCCATCACTATCCGTGATCCTATCTTCATGTGCTCGTGTCACAATAAATCACCTCTTTTATTGGTTGTTGATGTGCCATTGCTTGATTTCATAATACTTATCTTTTAAGTCTTGAGTTCGTAGATTTTCATTTAACCAGACAATCTCTTCTAAGTTGATTTCATTGTCCTGATTAAAATCTAATCGAATGAGCAAGTCGTAAAGAGAGTCTGTTGCTTGGATGCTTTTTTTATAGTGCTCCATAACTTGATTTAATAAATAAGCAGCCATTCTTTCTTCTTCTATTTCAGAAACTACAGGATCATACTCTTGATAATACTCGTTTTCCAAAAGAAGAGTCATATGAGATTCTGTTCCGATACCGCTTTTTTTATCTCTAATCTTGATCTTATCTATTAACTCTTCTTGAAAGTTTTCTTTTTGCTTGTAAGGAGCTCGATATCGATAGATATATCTTCCTGCAACTTCTCTTAATCTTATGCTGCCTACGTCAATCATTGGAATAATCTCTCCATGTTTTGCTCGAACTTCTAATTGAGCATTGCTAATGTGATTTCCGTTCTGATCTAGTGGCTCAATAATTAATAAGCTGTCAGATATTCCGTCTGCATAAAGATGATTGGGAGAAAGCTTAATTCGAAAAGTCGAGATTTCTTCTAATTGATTTGAGATATAAAGAAAGCCTTTGTGTTTTGGATTCAGTAGGGGGTTAAGCTCTATCATATCTGCTAGTTTTTCATGAGAGAAGCGGTTTCCTTCATAAGATACACCTATCTCTTGTCCATCATGTTTTCCAAGTTGAATGCGGAAAGCATCGGGAATTTCTGTATTAAAATCCACCGTATATGAATTTTCTAACTGATAGTGAATATAAAGAGGAGTTTCTTTGTATTTCTCTTTTTCTTCTTCCATAATAGTTAGGTAGATTCTTTTTCCTACAACTTTATATGGGTCACCCATGCTGGCCCCATGAATATCTGTAACCTTGATTTTAAAGTTTGTTGTGTCTAAATCATCAAACGATACTTCAATATAATCAGAGAAGCCGTCGTAGAACACAACTTCTGTATTGTGTGTTATGTAGTCTCCTGTTTCTTTATCTACAAAAGAAACTTTGCGCATAGTTGTTCCATCTGCTTTTTCTACAATAATAGGCGATCCGTATTCTGGGATATTTGAAACTTCCATAGAAGCACGGTTAAAGTTTCCTATTGTATAATCAAAAGCAGCTCGCAAAACCATGTCGTCTGTATTCTCTATTTTTTCTGTTGCCTGAGAAATTCTTATGATTTCTTCTGATACTAGGGCTTTCTTATAAATAATTAAATCATCCAGTGTTCCATATGGAGTTTCATAGCTTTGGGTACTATGCCCTATTTGAATAGAGTTATAGGTAGTGTTAAAAGTATTATCCTGCTCTATCATTTGATAATCTCCATTAACAGATATCGATAGAGAAAAGTCATCCCATGTTGCTGCAATGTGGTACCAGTTGTCTCGAAGCAAAGGAACATTTACTCCGCTATATGTAATTTGATTGCTTCCATGTTGAAAGACGAGATTCCCTCCCTCTCCATAAAGACGGATCGCTTCCACTTGATCTCCGTACTCGATAAACACAGGTTTGAAATTATTAGTTGCCGTATAGTCTGTGTTTGGCTTGAACCAAAAACTTATGGTTCCTTCTTCCGCTCTCATTTGTTGAGCTGGATAAGTAAGAAAAGAGGATTCCCTTGTTTTTATGCTTTCTGTATCATCATTATGAATATAGCTCGTAAAAACAATCCCTGGCTCTAATTGAATATTGTTTATTTTACTATTGGATAACGGAGGTGTTGAGAAAATTACCTCTATGGATGTGCAGTCACTAGATAATAAGATGAGTTGTTCTGCTTTTGTGAATTCGAAAGTTTCTGCTAGATTAACGGTGTGAGTTTGTGGAGCCAGTCCATCTAACTCATTAATAGTTAAAACGATATTTCCTTGATACTCAAAAGAGATTGCACAGTTCTTTTCCTCTCCTACAGAAATATCTTGTTTGATATAGAGATTTTCTATTGAATCTGGATTGTTCATAGAAATAAAATGATCTCCACCTTCTTCTTCTCTCCGAACAATCGCATGATTAATGGAACCCACATTAGATGTCCATCCTAACGGGAAGTCAGAAGCAATATCTACAGAGGAACATTGATTCGTAGCTGTTGCATATAGAGCAAGACTCCCTTCTGTCAACAGATTATATTCTACATCAAATATTTTTTCTCCATCCAAATAGGCTTTAAAGTTGCTTCCTTGAATAGATACTTTGAGTTGATACGACTGCCCAACAACTAAGTTAGAAATAGCTACAGGGTCTGCCACTTGGACTTCTTCCTCGTTCATATAAGTGTTAAACTCTGCAATATAATCGGAAGTAACTACCTGTGTTTCAGAGTCCGTTCCTTGTGTATTTTTTTTAAGTCGAAAATATAAATAGGCATAGGGACTATATAAACGCGGGATAATCCCAATTTCTTGATCTTGATAAACCATTGTTGCTTGAATCTCTACATCTTTCCATAATTGATCGCTCAATTTATAGTATCCATCAGTATCCCAAGTCAATGCGCCTACCGATTGAGTGGTCGTTGCCTCAGCGAACATGTAAAGTCCTCCTTATTCATAAATAGGATCTATTCTACGTTTAACCCATTAAAGAGCGAATAGCAATAAAATAAACAAGAAAAACTACCCACGGAGGGGTAGTTAGAATGTAATTTGCATCACAGTTGTTTGGTTTGTTGCTTTTTCAAACCCTGAGTTTCGAATCAAATTAGAGGAGGCTTTTTCTAATTGAGCTCCTTTGCTGTATTTCCCGTCAACATACGACACTTGACGAGCAATAGGAATATGAGCCTCTCCAAAACTTTCTTTTTTTATTTCACTAAAGAGATAATATTCATCTTTTCCTATATAATAGTATCCTGTGTGAATGGATGGGAACCAATTATCTTTTGGAATTCTTCCTTCTAAGGAAGCAACGACTTCCGCTTTTCCTGTTTCTTCATTATGCTCGACTCTTGTTTTTACCCATAAGTCTGTATCTTCAATGACATATTCAAAATCACTAACTGTCGGATCTTGAGAATTCTTCCATTCTAATGGATCAGGAAGTTCTGCTCGGTAATCCATCCAGTGATAAGTTCCGTCTGCTAGTTCCTTTACATCCACTTGCCCTTCAAATTCTTTCACTTCTGGAGATCTCCAAAGCTGATCCGTTCCTGAAAGTTCTTTATAGCTAGATCCGATGTTGACGCGAACGGCCACTGGCTTTTTACAACGATAGGAAACATAATATGTTGCCCCTACAGCTGGCTCCTCATAGGTCCCCCCTGGAGTTAGACTCCAATCAATATTGTTTCCAACAAGCTGATAGTGAGTTCCATTGATATAGGAAGGAGCAGCTACAGGATCATCAATTGTATCCCATACTCCTAAAATTTCAATAACTTTGGGATTGGATAAAACATCGTGCGTATTAGGAACGCTTCCTCTCGTAATCTCTTCTTTTGTGACAATAACATCTTCTTCAATAACGTCTAATGAAATATCATCAATCAATCCCTCATCCATGACTTCTTCTTTTCTTCGGACGCTATTGTAAACAATTTCAATTTCATAAGGATTGCTTCCGATTTGAACCATTGGATCAATCTTAGGAAGAACAATGCGAGATGGAATTAAAATTTCTCTTCCTGAAATAACTTCTTCTCCTGCAGGGATCTGGTTGATTTCACGAATATCATTTGCATCTACTCCAAATTTATCTGCGATGCTCTTATATGTTTCTCCATTCGTAGGAGTATACATCATATCTAATGAATCGCCAGATTCTGGAGTGCGATGTTCTCTTATATAATGAGAATATTGATTATTTAGATTTAGTCTTCCTGAATAAATCTTTTCATCAGATACCCATTCTACAAGTCCTTTAGCAGATGTTTGTGTTACTCTTGCTACAATTTGGTCATTTTCATGAGAGCTTAAGTTTTGCACAATTGCATTATGAGCGGATTTTTCGGTGATGTTTGTCCGTAAATTAGGATCACCGTCTTCTTCCGATTTCCAATATAGAAGCACATTTGAATTAACACTATCGTTTGGAATCTCAAGAATTTGCTGTGGAACGAGCGTACCATCTTCCCTTGTTTGAAGATTTGGGTTTACAGATTGGATCTCCTCTTGTGTTTTTCCATATATAAGAGCAATCTCGTTGAGGGTTTCTTGACCGCCTACTTGATGATACCTTGTGGGCCACCCTGACTGAAGATAATATCTATAGGACTTTTCTCCTTTTAAAGACGGAGTAAAGGAAGAAGCAAGACTGACTTCATCTAAATTTTGATAATAAGAAAGCCCGCCGCCATATTGGTAATGCTTCAAGACTCCATTAGGTTGATTCGCATTACGTCCTTTTAGCTCTACCCATACTTTTTCTGTAGCGTTTTGAGTTTTGTTTGTTCGTGTAATCAACTCTTTTTCGCTGTCATAATAAAGCAAGAGATCTTCCTGTCTAACACCTTCTGGACGAGAAGTTTCATCCAGTAATATATAGCTAGGATCCGTAACTTCTGTAGGAGGCATAAAAATGACTTCGTCCAAAGAAAAGGCGATCTTCTTCCCTGTATTTTGATTGTCTACTACAGAAGCATCTCGATCAGAGATGTGCTTGTTTTCTTCATAAGTTAAATGAGAAAAAAGATTGACTTCGTCCACAACTGGACTGGATTTGTCAAATCGCTTTTTAAGTTCAATTCGTACTCGGAAGGTTTTATTCCCAAGGTGAGATAGATTTTTGTCTGTAATATCTTGTGGATTGTCGATCCTATGAATGACATTGTTTTTTTCATCTAAGAAATAATAAGTAATCCCTGTGCTTGTGCGGTCTGGTGGAAGATAAGAAACATCTTCCCATTTTTGCCACTGATTTATTCGTAAAAACTCACTGCGAGAAGATGGGTCTATTACAGGAGTTGTAACATACCCTGTTGTTTTTCCATCCTTTAAGCGAAGACGATGCGAACTTGTAGAATAAGGAGTAGACAAAGCAGACCACAGGTTCCCATCTGCAGAGTGCGCAGATCGAATATGTAGTTTGGTTTTCTCTGGAACCGTAGCATTCCAGCTAAAACGCAGGACTCTAGCAAACGTTACGCCTAATGAAGTAGCTAGGCTCCCCATATCTACAATAGCTTCCCAGGAGCCGTCTTCTGTCCGATTCTGAGTATTCCCTGATTGAGTTATTAAAGAATCAATCGAAGGGCTTAGCAAGTTATCTGATGTAGCTAAAATCAATCGGACTTGTACAATATTATTTGCATTATAAGAGATTGTGTCTGCTGTTACTGTATAAGTATTGGCAGATATTTCTGTAAAAGTAGGACTTAGTTTTTCATAAGCGCTCCATAATCCCTCATCTGTTTTTGCCCTGCTTTCGATGGTAAAACTAGTTACTCTAGCTTCGATATAGTCAAATATAAAAGTTGCTCCGCTTGCATTAGTGCTATCTAAATAAATCCTTATTTCTTGAGGAGCGTAGGTTAGTCCATCGATTTCGTAATAAGCTTCGCCTTCATTGCTACTCGGATCAAAAGCATAGGTTGTGACTACAGGAGCTACCCCTGGCTCCTTTGTAGTCACTTCTACATTAACATTGCTTGTTGAATTAATATTGCCTACATAATGAATACGAATACGATCACATGTAATTTTAGCAAGAAGTTCTGCTCCTGAAACATCGGTTTCTACTCGTCCACCGCTTTCTACCCATGACCCACTAATCTCTTCGATCTCTGGATCACTAAATTGATAGTTTGCTGATGGAAGCGTTGACTGAATATTAATCGAGAAGGATCCTGTGAGAGGTTCATCCGTAAAGATATTATTCGTTTCGTAGACACCAGTATAGGCATTGGTTTCTCCATAATAAGATGTTCCGTAAAAGTTCTTTTGATATTGAGCCACTTACTTCCCCTCCTTATCCATTGATTAATACTCCACTTGTTGTATATCTCCAGTCTGTAGGAACTCCATTTTGGTCAACAGCTCGAACGCGATACCACAGCGTTCCAGAAGCATCTGGAGCATAATGAATCGTCGATAAGTTCTCCGTGTTAATAACGGGATTCCATGTTCCAGCCGTATTTGGTGCTAAGGCATCAGCAGCTAATACCTGGTATTGAACCTCATAATAAGAAACGCTTGTGTAGGAAGAGTTATATCCTGAGAGATCTAGATCCACATCAGTTTTTTCAGACTTCCTACCGTTCTTATCGTATACAATCCAATACATATAGTCATGTATGCTGTCTCCATCTTTCTTAATAAAGACAGTAGAATCGTTGATTTGATCAGGAGTATAATAGTATTCTGTACGGAATGTTTTACTTACAATAGAGTTTCCTCCATAAGGTAATTCATTTCGATATTCATGATGTAACTTATAATAGAAGATATCGGTATCGACAGGAGGAGTGACTGAAACTTCAATGCCTGTTCCTTCCTCTATTGCTTCTAACCACTTAATGTCGACTGTTTTATCTTCAGCCCCATAAGAAGTTACTTCAATTTGGGCTGGCTCATTAAGTGTTCCAATCAAAAGCTTTCCAGAAGCGGAAGAAGGAGTTCCAGGCCCAGAGTTTGCAATACTGTCTATACCATTTCTTATTTTTTGAATATCAGAAACTCCAAAAGATATGCCTACTAGATCTCCTAGATCATAGATTAAGCCTTCTTTTTTGTATAAATCAACCAGAATATTTTGCAGCTTGGTAAATTCTTTTTTCGATGGAATAAATCCATCTTTAAACAAGTCATGAACAAGAGCTGTATCGAAATCATAGTATTTTTGTGCTTCTGCTAACAAATGACTTTTGATTTCTGCAAGGTGTTGATTTGTATAAATAGGCTCATATACACTTGGCAAAGCTGACCATATAGAAGGAGGAGTAAATTGATCCATTGCTTTATACTGGAATTCAGCTTTCCCAATGGGGCTAGCTAATCCATTTTGATCAAAAGTTGTAACTTCCCATTCATAAGTCTTTCCATCTTCAAAGATGGAGCTATCGACATATAAATACTCTAACCATGGACTAGAAGGAGAAGCAGTATGGATCAATACTTTGGATGTTTCGCTATCTACTCGATAGATTCGAACCTCTGCATTGCTTTGAGAATCTTCTTCGTACTCAAATGTTACTTCTTCAATAAAAATAATACGAGGAACATGTAGTTCGTCTCCAAAATTAGAACCCAGTGTATAACTTGCCCCGCCTTTGCCTGTTACAAGCCCTTCAAATTGATAAAGATAAGAACTAAGGACACAGACAGAGACAATCATTCCATTGGTACTTGCCCAGCTACGAGCTTGCTCAATATCATAATCTGTAGATCCCTTTCTGTTTTCGTCTGTCATAAAGACAATGTGCTTATCTGCATCACTTCGGTAGGTAAAAGAAGCAGCCCCATAGTTTGTATCTGTTATAACTCTATGAGTCCCCCAGTAGTCTCCTCCACTAGGATAAAGACGATCAAGAGTCCCGAAGAAATCTAGCTTATTATCTGTGAAATCTATTTTTGAAAGGCCATAGCTTCTGTGTCCTACAAAACCAAGTCGATAGTCGACTCCAAGTTGATCTATTTTATTGATATATTTTTTAATCTCTTGTTTAACCCCATTTAGATAATCATATTGGAAACTCCCTGAAGTATCTAAGCAGAAGACAATATCAGTTTTTCCACCGATCGTTTCTTTTAGTTCAATATTTTTCTGAGTATCAACAAAGTTCCATTGGAATTTCATAGACCCAGAGATTTCTGAACTTACAATGCTTTGGTTATTAGGAGTTAATCCTCTCGGTTTTTCTGGAGGTGTACTATATTCGATTTCAATATATGGAACATAGCTTTGTTCTCCCTCTTCTTTTGTCCACATAGAGACATGCCCTTCTTTAAGGGTGTCGTCCTGGTATTTAATAAGAATGCCGTGGTTAGGGTGTGTTCCATTTTTCCATTGGTTCACTAAGGTAGTAATATCGAATTCAACTACCTGCTCATCTAATCCGTCTCCAGAGAATAAAACTTGTTGAGTAGCGGCAGGCGTGCTGTCAAAATCCCCGCCATTCGCATTCCATCGATATCCTCCATATTTTCGATTAGACCATGTAACTCCTGTGTTCTGATAATTTCCACTTATTCCATCTCCTGTTCCTTCATCCCATTCATTTGTAATACGATGAATAACTAAAATAGGAGATCGATTTGGTTGCTTATCTATGCCAGTTGTAGCTTGTTCTCGTTTCACATACCAATAGCCATCACTATGTCTGCCATTGTTTGGATATGTTCCGTCTTCGGCTAATATTCTATCTATATAAGTGCCTTGAGAGTAATAACCACCTGAAGAATATCTTGTTCTTGAGGCGCTTTTTGATCGTGTTCGAATTCCAGCCGTTCCAGTATCCCAATCTTCCCATACCCAATCTGTTTCTGTAATGGAGGTACTAGAACCACTATAAATAGGACCACCAGAATGGCTCCGATAATTGTGATAAGTATAACCTGATGAGCTACTAAAACTATAGCTTGTATGCCCAGAAAAAAGAGTGAATAAAGGAACAGTTTGATCATTCCAGCTACTCCAAGTTCCGCTATCTTCATAAACATAGTATGTTGAGCCGCTATGATACACAGCTCGATACCTGTCGTAATAAAACTGAGTATTGTTCCAGCTATGTAAACTTTCTTGTTCTGCGACTTTTGTTTTTAGTTTTGCATTCGTAATCACAGTTCCTTCAGGAAGAGCGGGTAGATCAAACTGAAGCAAAGCTCTCCCTTGATAAGCATAATAATTATATGTTTGGTTATTCTCCCAATCCCAACATCCAATGTCCATAGTGCTAGACTTTCCATTTTGATACATATAGGAGTAGGATCTAGAATGATTTGCTATGCTAGCATCTTTTACTGGCCATATCTTTTGTTTAGCCATCTAGCTTCCTCCTTTCTTACATATCAAAAACAGCTGGATGAATTGGGGTTATATGTAGATAGTCATAGTAAAGTTCCACACTTGCTGTGGTTGCAAGTTTCCATAAGTTAAAGTGAAGATACGGAGAAGCAACATCAGATTCGTAATCAAAGACCATATAGAAGGTTTTCCATTTGTTGCTTGCATCAAAATCTATACACTTGATATCAACTTGGTTCTTTCTAGACCATCCAGTAGAAGTGTAGGCATAGGCTTCCATTCTTAGTACGCTTTCACTTAGTGTGTTATCAGATACCTTAGCTCTTACGATAGCCACATACTTCCCAAATTCAAGGGAGTAATCATCGTGTCGAACAAATCGAGTATTTGTTGTTGCACTTACCTTTAGTGCTTGACCTGATTTGGTTCCTAGATCGGTAACAACTGTTCCTACTCCGCTAACAGCATCTTTTATATCTGCTTCTATATTGAATCGACTATTGGACTTTCCTTTTACTCGTAAATCTTTTTCAATTATTCCACCAGCAGAAGCAGAGACCTTGTCATTAATCGCTGCATTGAGTCGAGTGGAAGAAGTGGGAGAAATGGCAATATCGGCTCCTGTTAACCCATTAGCATCTAAGTAGCTAAGGTTGATATTTGTCTTTTTGAGTTTTCCACTAACCTCTGTTGTAAGGCTGATTTGGGAAGGCCCACCTGGTTGTCCATCATGTTTGTGCCCTACTAATGTTTGAGTAGTATCCCAGCCTTCTCCTCCATATCTTGCATCATAATCTTTATTTTCTAGAATGGAGATTCGACTGCCTACTGTTGTTCGATTTACCCCATCTTTATCAACAGAAGGTAGAATTCCTAATTGACGTTGCAATGCCATTACTGCGTCATGCAAGGCATTCACATGCTCTGCCATGTTGTAATCTTTTTTATTTGTGAAGCCCTTCATATTTTCATTATAACCAGGATCCGTACTTATTCGTGAATCAATCTGGTCTGGATACTGCGTCATATTTAAATCTGGATAAGTTATCTTACTGACTAAAGCATTCCCTTCGCTACGAGCCATTTAATTCATCTCCTATTCTTGTAATGGAATTAAGCGCAGTGACCCATTTTGAGATATGGTATTATCATGCGTACCTCTATTCCAGTCTTCATTTGAATTTATTTCATGATAAAACTCTCCATAACCAAGCTGAAGATCTGTTCCCGTAATAATGTCTTTCTTGGTTACAGCAGTGATCGTTCCATCTCCATCAAAATCTGCTTGAGTATCATAGACTTGTTGATGTACCGTGCCTGCTGAATCCTCCCATTCAACTGTTAGAGAGTCAACTGATGGCGTAGCACTTACGCTCTCTGTTGACATTTCAGCTACAACTTTAAGAAAAGGGTCTGTTGTTGTTCCTATAGCTTCTTGACCAGTGACGATTTCACATCCAGGATCTAGGTTATTATCATATTGTAGATTCATTGTTACTGTATCAAAATTAATAGTAGATGCATATGTGTATTCTTTGTATGCCTTAATAATAAAGTAGAGAGGGATGATCTCTGAAGCTGTAATGGTATATTTATAATCCTGTGCTTTATAGCTATCATTCTGAACTAGTCCCTTAGCTGTTATTTTATACTTAAAGGACATTTCTGGGTGAATTAGTTCTGTCCCTAATTTTCTTCCACGAAGTCCTACATAGTATTTAAACTTACGAAGATTTTCTTGTTTTTGAGGAGCCGTAACTTTGAGATCGTTTCCATCTCCTATTCCACTTTGAAAATCTTCTTCTTTCCATACATCTAGAGATGCATCCCAAATATGAGGAAGATAATCGAATCCAATATTTCTATCTTCTATAGAATGCCAATAGGCTTCATCCCAGTTCATGTTTCCCCATGTGAAACCTAACGTCTTATTAATTCTTTCTGATATAGAGATTAATTTTTTAGAAGGCGTTCCATCTTCATTTAACATAGTGCTTTTAAAAGCTGGCTCCGATAATTCATTGATTTTAATAGAATCTTTGCTGAGATCGAGCTCTCTGGCTATTCCATTTTTCATTCCATCTAATGTAGCATTCGCTGGGTTTTGAAAGACATCTAGGATTCTTTCTTTAAAAGCTGCATTTCTTTCTCCTCTGATGCGCTTAAGGCCTAAAAGCAACCCAAATTCATCAAATGCATTCCATATATGATGGATAGAATATTCATAATGAGCATTGTCATTGATATACACTACATCAAATGGAAGAAAAATATCCACAGCCATTAAATTTTCACTAGCTTTGATATAGAGCATATTGTTGTCTCTGTCAATAATAGCTGCGCTAGTTGATCCATCCATACTATAGAAATCTTTGATACGATCTACTACTTGTATGGATTCAATGACACTATCTTTTTCTACTACTACTCTATCAATATTATTTACATCTATAATACTTGCAACAGAGATAGGAATTCTGTAGATTACATCAATCAATGATAAGTCTGCTGTATCAATATTCATGTTGTTAACCATTTCAGTTATATAGCCATCAATTTCTTCAAACTCTAATCCAAATACGTCGAGAAACTTAGCCCCAACAGAATCAGGATCTTTCGCCATTTTCATCCACTGAGGAAGCATAGACTGCATTTCTTTTGTATATTTACTGATATCAGGCATAATGTACCTCCTATACAATCGTTACGTTTTCCAAGTAAATGCGCTCCCCTGTTGATGCTTGCAGATTGTTTGCAAAACGTTCGACTTCATCAATAATCATCTTATTCATACGAACATCAATAACAGCTGCATTTGCGGATTTCGCAATTCGAATCGCTTCACTTATTACAAACCTACCACCAAGAGGAATATTATCTACATAGTCTCTTAAATTTCTTCTCATAGTTTCTTTAATAGAAGCTTTTGTTGATTCAGTAGTTCCCTCTTCAAAAATCACATTAACCATTAGGGCAAAAGGAATCAATATTGGTCTTTTAACTTCTATGTAAACACCAAAACCTTTTCCTTCGTTTAAAGCATTTCGAACAGCATTCAATGTAGTATCAGAGGTATAGGGATCATTTGTAATTACATAAACAGCAAAAGAGCCTGGGCCTTTTACATATTCTTCTAAAACAACGTCTTTTACTCCTTCTACATTCAGTGCTTTTAATCGTATAGCTGTTTGGTTAGCTCCTGCCACAACATATACTTGATTTGTAATCCTTACTCGATAATTATTATCGCTTTCATTTGGCCTTCTGGCACAATTGACGAGCTGTCCAATTAAGTCTAGGAAAACGCCTTTTGCTGTAGAAACAAATCCCATGGTAGAAACCAGGTCTAGTTCTCCATAGAAACTAGAGAACTCTTCTGATAAAACTTCGGTAAAAGTTCTTGCCACACTACCTGGTTCTGTTGCAAAAGCGGTTCCTGTTTCTCCATTAATAAGGGCTCTTTGTCCTTGTAATCTTTTTACAATACTATCAATAACTTCATCTCTTGTCTTTTTTATCATTTATCGCACCTCTTTTAGTCCACGTCGTAAATCAAATACGAGTGGAATACGGAATGGTTCGCTGCCTATCATACGTATAGAAATCAAAAATAAAATCTCGTCTTGACTTGTAGGAATAGCCCTTATATTGAATTCATTCATTGCTAAGAGTCCATTATAAGTGAGAGCATTTGTTATGTATTCTATTCCTAACTCTCCTGTCTCTCTTGTGTTCTTTTCTCCGATTAAGTCAGATAGATTTCCTCCGATATGTTTATGGTGGTACCAGTCAGGATTATCTGTTTTTAGTCGATTCATAATAATGCGTTTCATTGTATTTTCATTACGTGTTTCAGATAGATCTCGTATTTGGTGATTGGTAGATGTTTGCTTTGTAGAAATAGATCCATCTTCGTCTCGATATAAAACATCTCCATTAGAATCTACCTGTGGAGGACCTAGCACAAGATCTCCGTCATCTGAGAAACCAAAATCTGCTATTTTCATTTGCTTCCCTCCTGCTTATTTAAACATTAGGATAGGTAGGAAGCCCTAAGTCTTCCATAATTTTAACCATTCCTTTACTATATCGAAGACGAGTTGTAGATCCAATCATAGGACGTATGCCCCAAGAATCTCTATGCCACTTAAGCTCAGGTTCTGGCTCATGCGTATAATGATAGTATTCTTTTGTTCCTGTTACCATTTGTCTACGCTCATCTTCATCTTCATAATAGAGTTCTGGGTTAAAATAATACCCATTCCATATTAATCCATTAGGATTGGTGCGGAAATTAATGTTCTTACTAAAGATATTGACAAGATCTCCAAATATATTAACTGATTTTGTAACGGGGTCGATACGGATACCTAGCTGATCATCTGCAAATAAGTCGATCATTCCTTCGTCTGTAATCTTTACGAGGGATTGATTTATGGGGTGCTTCACCCCTACTTCATTATGTTCAAAGTAAGAATCTTTCATATTGGCTTCTGTTGGATTAATGGGCCTATTTGTTTTTCTATCGATATCTAGGATTTTTTGCTTCCATTCAGGGATTGAATCTGACACATTTACCTCGTCTGTTTCGTCAAAAAAGATTTCTTCTGCCATTTATACTCCCTCCCTCTATTACATATAACCTATTCCTTTAGGAATAGAAGACCCTTTTTTCGTTAAAAAGTTAGAAATATGAGTACTATTTCTATAAATCATAGTTATGTATGGATAGTTATGATTTCCATTCTTAAAAGCTAGACGAACAGTATCTCCTACTTTAATAGATTGTCGATAGATTCCATCTGCATCTTTAGGAATTTCTACACGAAGAGCGGTACGTTCTCTTCCATCTTTATCTTTCCAGAAGACATCCACTCTTTGTGCATAATAATCTACTTTTGAAATAACAGCATCTGTATCAAAAGCCATATCGTCTAGTGCTTTTCGAACAACATTATCATAAATTGCCTTATGAATAGGATTGCTAAGATTCATTTTTTATCCTCCTATCTGCTTGGTCCTGTGTACTTAGGAACTCCTGAGTAAGACCATTGATAAGGAACGCCGCAATCTACATGAACAAAACCTGCTCCTTCATAGACTCTTCCTCCAATAGCAATCGCTCGAAGACCTAACCCATAGCACATATCTGCCCACCGCAAAGCATCTTGATAACCTTTGGTTCCAATATCGACAGCTCCTCCCCACATATGAGAGCTATATTTATAGTCTACGGGATGAGCACGAAAACCAGAGTTGATTTGAATAGGGCTAGTGTCTCCTGTGGACTGTCTATGAGCTTCTGATATAAGCATTAAGATGGAAGCAAAATCAGGAGCGAACATATTATTTTCTTCTCCATTAATGAAATAAAACCGATCCGTATCTACAGAGACAAATCCAGCAAAATTCGTTTGACGAGCATGAGCAATCCGTGCAGCGGAGTATTGATTTTTGCTTCCACTAGGAGGATACACAACTCCTCCAGAAATCTTAGCAGGTTTTACATTGGATGGAAGCGTAAAACGACCTTTAGTATCAATATTGATATTACTATTATTTGTTCTTAGGGTGTAATCAACCGCTTCCTCAAAATCAATGCTTGAGCTAGAAGAAATGTTCCCTCCAAGGGAGGAGATATCAATCCCTAATATACTAGGATTGATACCTCGTGAAGCTAGATTCGCTGCAGTAACTGATTCATCTAAATCGCCTTCGTATTGAATATTAGATAAGGAGGCCCTATATTTCGTAATTTCGCTATATAACTCTAGTCGCTCGTAATAATTTTTCTTATATTCTTGGCTATACTTATTGCGATCAGTCATAGAAAAGACCTCCATTAATCAATATTTCCATCTTGTAAATCTTCATAGGTGTATCCGAAGTCACTTCGATCCATGTTAATACTTCCTTCAGAACTTCCTTCTAGCAATAGGTTTAAGGACTTACCAACAAACTGATCAAAGCTACCTGTTTCTTCGTCTCCATCAAAACCTAGGCCCATAAAGAAGTTGTCCCATTTCCCTGGAGGGTCTCCTGCTACAAGACCTTTATGTCCATTAATGCCAGCAGCAAATTCTCGTCCGTTGTATTTCATGGTGACCATGCAAACCGCCTGGAAGGATCTTTTCTTTCTGGTATACATTTCTCCTAGTGTTTCAACCGCAATAGAAGCTCCGATACTAGCGATCAGATCAACCATTCGAACCCATGGAATTGCATTAGATATATATCTTGCTTTTGATATATACTTAAGCCCTTTGGTCGCATCTTTCAAGGCTTTTATTGCATCATCGCCTTGATTGACTCCTTTCATAAGATCATCCGCAAAGGCCGTCCACTTATTCGCTAGCCCTTTCCCCAATGCTTTCCCCTTGGTTCCATTAGGAAGAGAGTTGGCCCATTTTTTAATATCATTATGAGCAGTACTCATTTTTTTCCTTGCTGCTTCTGCAGCGATAAGATCATTTCGATCCACGGCTCTAATATAGGCCCTTAAGGCTTCTTTAAATGCATTGATTTCTGGTTTTCCACCTGGTAGGTGAGTCATGCTAGATAGAAGTGTTTTAGCAGACCATTCTCCTGCTTCTAATAGTTTTAAAGCTTTAGCTGTTTTGGTTAACTTACGTAAAGACCAGATAGCTGCTCTTTTTCCAATTAAGTATCCAACAAGTCCAGCACCTGCGCTTGACATCCAGTTAATATGAGCTAACATCATTTGATCATCGATAAAGACGTAAGCATCTGGCTCTACTTTGGTGATGAACCCTGTCTCATGTGAGAAATGATGGGTTACGCTTCGGACAAGGAACGGTCCTGTCATATTCGTCATTTCATCAGTCATATGGCATAAATCATAAGGCTTGATTGTTGGATCGCCTAGAATAGTTAAATGCCCCTTATACATAAGCTTCATGTAGTCACGTAACGTACTAGCGGCGTAATATTCCGCGTATTTTTGCGAAGTCCAAAAATCTGGGAATCTAGCAACGATAGGAGCTTCAACGACTGTTGTTTTTTGCTTATCGTATCGAATATCAAAATCAGCCCTCATAATTGTAGTGCCTTTTTCTCCCCCGTCATCATATCGAGCGATGACGTTTGTATACATACCATCCTCTGAAGCTTTGATTTCATTCTTGATGATATCTTGTGTACTATCAAAAAAGTGATATTGCATAAAAGGCTTTCTATATTCTGAGGTGATCTTGTACTTTCTTTCTCCTGTTTCTGCATTAATTGTATAGGCATGGTCATATCGATAAGCAACAGGGTAGTATGGTTTCCCAAAGAATAAAGTATTCCTTAGTTCAAATGGCATAACTGCACTAATGTAATCTGGAGTACAATAAGCAATGGTCTGTGCGATATCCCATGTGGTTTGTCCATACAAGTTGAGTTCTATGTTTGCTTCATCGCCTTTAGGTCGATAAGGAATAATTCCAGCAAGTTTTTTCCACTCTTCTGGATTTGTCCAACTCTTGCCTGTTTCATCTTTATAAATCCATTGACTAAAGCTCTGGAATCCATTAGATGAATAAATATTTTGAGCGGCCTCTCCGTAATCTTCATTTGCCCACATAAACCCTTCAGGCACAATTCCTTCTGTACCAAAATGCTCAATACCTAATGGATGATCTTTAAACAATTTCCCACCAGTATTATAGTTTAGATAATCCTTCATCCAGTTTCCTTTAGAAGTCAGCAAGCGGCAAATGAGTTCTCTTGGTTCCACAATTGGAGAAAATAATCCGCCATCATTTGTATCGCTTGGATCTGCACTTACAATATTAGTAAGTTCGATTCCATCTCCTTGAGCTATGATCTTAACTCTTTCTTCTGCATTCATTTCTGTGATACGTCCATTAAACATAATCGGAAGCTGAGCAACGTTTGCAGAATATCCAATTCTTAAATGGATGCGGGCTCCTGTCTTTAGCATCATAGAATTGGCGAGTTCTTTACGAGCATTTAGTAGGTCTTCATCTGGTTTTTCCCATAGGATGTGATCCCAAATGTTGTAATCCCATTCGCCATAATCTGCATCTAGTTGTTTAGTTGTAAGATTGCTATAGATATTTGTCATTTCTATAATGGCTGTATCTGCTGCGATTTGACGATTTTTATGAACATCTATCGATTGAATAGCATTAAATCCATAAAGGTTATCCCATAAACGATAGTTGCTCATCCATCTTCCCTCATCAATAATGAATAATTGGAAAGTAGGGAAAGCCCGTATTAATCGACCTTTTTGATCGTATTCTAAAAGATCCGTAAAAGAATCTTTAAAGAGTTTAGCAGCATCATCGGTCAAAAGAAGTCTTTTGTTTTCTGCATCAATGGTTTGTTGGCGCTCTACGATTTTATCCATGGTGTAGTCGTCCCAGCCAAGATCCTCTGCTCCCACACCAGGAGAGGACATATACATCATTAAACTATCTAGCTGATCGACTTTTTCTTTGTACATTTTGAGTAATTCTTCCGCAGATACTTTTCTACCAAACCATTTTTCTACATCTTCCTCCGTGATTTTTCCTTCTTTATTAACTAAAACATCTATCGCCGCACTATGAAGTCCATCTACTAAGATGCTTGTTGGTTTGTCCATTCCAAACAGTATTGTGTCCTTGTCTTTCCCTGTGCATTCTTCATAAATTTTTTGAACTTCGCTTTTAGACAACTTATCATTTTCCATAGCATTGTACAGATAAGTTTTGTAGGCTCCTGAATCTACGACCCCGCGGACGAGAACATTAATGTCTTTTTTAATAATATCAAAGGCTTTCTTTTCTCCCTGTACTTGCTCTTCACTTACATAAGGGCTAGATAAGTCCGTAATGGCCTCTGCTATAGAATCATCATATGGCTTTTTAGGAGAAGCCTGTCGAGCACTAGGGACTCCATATCGAGCATCTTTTCTGTTCTCATATACGGCTGTATTAGTTGTTCCTTCTAAAATCTTAATAACTTCTTGATAGTATGGCGTTGCAAGCTTTCCATAGAAGCGTTCTTGATCATGAGTGACTGGATTTCCTCGCTCATAAGATCGAATAGCCCAGTCCCATGGGCGAGCTTTTAGTTCTAAAACTTGCTTAGAAGTTAGATTAAATTTACTAATAAGAGAGTCTCTTGGTTCAAGGGCCTCTACATACTTTTCATGGAAATAGGCAACGGCTTTTTGGACATTATATTTCCAATTCCACGCTAGCTTTTTAAATTCTAGTGGATTATCGGCATGAACAGAAAGCATGATTTGCCCGATTCCTGTCGCAGTAGAAGAACTGTTTACAGATGGAATCACGTTTCCGTTTTCATCTTGATCAAACTGTCTCCATCCATTTTCGTAGTGTAAAACGGACTTTATATGGTTTAGAATGCGTTCTCTTGTCGGCTTATTGCCTCCACCTTTTGCTTGCATTAGAATCATAAGCTTAGAGATTTCGTCTTTTGCTCCGTCCATCCACTTCTTAGGATATCCATTATCGTGTGCAAGCATATTATAAGAAGCATAATAAAGAGAAGAAGATCTTGCATAGGTCAATGTTTCCCAATCGGATCCAGACTGCTCTCCTCTATCGTCAATTACTAAGTCATTGTTTACAAAATAGTAATCAATCCACTTAGAGATTTCTTTATATACTTGTCCATATGTTGGATTTTGAAGATTTGATTTGAAGAGCTCATAACTATTAGACACCCCTAGGTTATTACTAAGAGCAGAAACAGGAATATCTGTATTGAAAATTTGTTTGAATTCTTCTATCGTTGGTCTTACAAAGATATTGGATCGATTTCTTCTCCAGTTATCAAATCCTTCATTCACAGATGCAGAACCAGAAGCTTCCTCCTGGCTAACGAGTTTATCGCTTGTTTGAGGTTCGTCCGATCCAATTTGAAGATGTCGTGTCGCTTCATCAATCGAATCAATATACCCAAGAAACTCCTCTGTTGGGCGATAAGCTTGAGTACTACTTACACTGGTTTCCACTGAATCTTCTAACACGTAGTCTCGTAATTTCATGAGGTTCTCAGATTCTTTTTGCTCTCTAATTTTATTTCTCCAAGTTGTTTTAGTGGAAATATAGAAATCTGGGTCCACCCACTTACCACCATTATTATTTCGAATAGCGGATACCCCTGGCAAAATCTTAGGAATCACTTTATTTAATTCCTCATAAGTAGGAAGCTCTAAATCGGGATAGATTTCAAGATCTTTAATCTTCTCGTAGAAAACCTCAGAGTCCTTTTTAGTAGGCTCTTCGGATGCTTCTCGGTCCTCCAAGTTTGTACGATCTCCAGCTAATGAGAATCCTTCTAGCATTTCTGTACGCTTTTGAGTTTTATTGAATCCACATAAGATGATCTCAATTTGAAAACGATCCACATATCCAGGAACGGTACGAATCGTTAAGTTTTCTGGCATGACTGTTGTTACCCCAAAAAGCTCTGTTAGTTGATTAGAGAATCCCATAAATCCAGAAGTGATTCCATATCGATATTCTCTTGAATAATATTCTACTGTCTCAAATAAATTTCGAATCGATTCGACAGCTTCTCTTGTTAATGCCTCAAACGTAAGAGAAATGTAGGGATCTTGACATCCTAGATACTGGAAAGTAGGAGACTCTAGTCCTTGCAATTGAGCAGAACTAAAAGAGTTTTCATACATCATATTAATGCTTGTTAAGATAAGACTATCTTTTCCAAGCCCTCCATCGTTAATAGTCCAGTCCTCTAATGTGAGAGTTCCTTCTGCTTGAACGACTTTCTCTTTCATCTTTTGATAGTTGTGACGGTAAGCTTCAATTTCTTGTTCTGCTGCCTTTCCATTGTTTACAATATCTTCGATCCGATAGTAGTTAACTGGAATATGGTACATATCGTTTTCTTTTTTATAGATGATTGGAAGAAGATTCTGGTTAGTAGGGGATTCTATTCGAACAGAAATATATCCCGTTTCTGTCATATCATATTGTCCATCTATCATTTTCTCTTTTGCACTTGTTGTGCTTCCAGAAGTCGTAGTTTTAAACCCTCGTTGTTTTTGTGTTTCTGTCATGTATTCTATATCTAACTCAAATTCTGGTGGATGATAGTACCCTTCTGCATTTGGTCCTTTGCTTCCATAAATTTTCTTATAGGCATCTGAGGCTACGGAGAGATAAGTTGGAATATCTCCTTCTTCTTTTAACTGTAGATAAGCTTGATATTGCTCTAATGCAGTTTGGATACGCTCTCCTTCATTTTTCAACTGTCCATATAGATTTTTCCCATTCTTAACTTCTTGATCAAAAATAGCAATGCTGTTTAGATTATCTAGAGATTTCATAGATTCTACACGGCTTTGCAATTCTTGTTCATTTGCGATTTGAAATTTAAAGTCGTTTGTTAGAGGCCCATTTAAAGGAGCCAAATAAGTGCGATAAGGACTTCTGTATTTCATAGACTGCTGGTAATACCATCTTAATAATGGATAATTAATAAGCTGATCAAAGAAAGGTGTCTCTGGAAGATATGCATCATGCTCAAATCGAGCGAGTGTTATCGTAGCAGATAAAGAATGAGGAAATCCTTCTACAGTAGACACAGCAATATTAACTAAGGCTACAGCCTGTATTCCTAATGATTCATTAATAAATTCATTATGTATTGGCAAGAAAGGAGCTTTTTGAAATTGAGCAACCAGTGGACGCAAACCATTAATATGGTAAACTTCATCATCATAGGCATGGACTGGTCTTCCATTAATAGAATCTAAGTCATGAAAGTAGAGCTGCAATGTTAAAGTAGAATCACTGCTTGCTGTTTTTGTGATTAAAGACCCTTTACTTCTTAAGGTCTTCACTTTGTTATTATGTGGTGTACGGTTTAGCTGAATTGCTAAAGGAGGAACAACCAGCTCTACATCTCCAATGCGAACGTGATAAGGGGATGTTTCTCCATTTTGATAGTCCATAGGCTCTACATCATTTCGATTATCCTCTACAATGTCTCTATTCATACTTACTTCAATAGACCCATCTTTATCTGTCACAATATTTGGAACAGAAATATAGATCCCTGGGACCCATTTTCCTGGTTTTGTATAGTCTAAGTAAGTGGATTCGAAATCTTCTTCTGTCATTTCAAGATAATCGAGAAGAACGTCTTTTGGGATTCCATTTTTATTAGCAATACGATCTAGCGTATCTCCTTTTTGCAACTCATATTCTTTTGATGTCATGACTTTCTTTTTTTGTTCTTCGTAAGCTACTCTTAAGAACTCTTCTTTTTTCTCTTGAGTTCTTTCTCGGTTTCCTTCTTCTACCTCTCTTTGACGTTGATCGGCATTAAGAGCAATGCTAGATTGCCATATAGCTGTATCAAACCGAGAATAGTTATTGAATTCGTAATTATCCCAGTTCATTCGATATTCGTTTTCTGTTCCATATACAACAGCAAGTGGAACGTGACCAAGACCTGTTTGTTGAGAAGGAGTTCCTACGAGTGTTTTACAGACATTAATTACAAGACGAGAAGATACTTTGCTCATATCAAATATATCTGATGACATAGTGAATGGGGTAATATACACCATTCCTATATATCTATCTCTATCGATCTGTAATGATCCATCTTCTTTTGTATCCAAGTCTATAACTAATAAGCCATCGCTATAAGAAATGGCTTCCTTTGTAAATCTTGTTGCTTCATCTGCTACTCCATAGGCTTGTTCTTTTGTGATATCAAATAAGTAGGCGAAGCGTTCGTTTTGAATATCATCATAATCATCATCTTCTTTTTTTGTTTCGGGACAATCTGCACCTGAAAATCGAATCTTCATCTCTGTTTTGCTAGATAAGATGTTTTGCACCTTGCTTCCAAAAGCTAACGGAGTGATTGTCATAGTATCTCCATCCGTTATTTTCTTTGCTTTGGCAACTACAAAATATTCCGTATTTCCAGGTAAATATTCATGATAATAATGGTTTTGACTTTGATAAGAAGAAGTGATGTTTTTTAAATCTTTGGTAACAAGATTATACGCTTCCAATGTAAGCTCTACACGGAAGATAGTTTGCGTTCCTCTGATTTGAAAAGATTCATCGGTAAGTTCACCCATACTTGGCAATACTACTTGCTTTTCTCCTGTATCAAGGAGGTGTAGGACCTCGTCTAAGAGAGGCCCCACCTGAACTTGACCATTATAACCAAGAGTAGTATCTACAATATCTGACTCAGACGGCAAAGATCCTACGCGATAAAGACGCTTGTCATAGGTAATCCTCCAGCCCGCTGACTTCGTCGTCCGATAGATATTAATGATTTTATTAGGCGCTTGTGTACCTTCTACCTCATGTCCTATGATCATTGCTTTCCCTCCTAAAATGCGAATCCCTTGTTAATCGCATTCGCTACTACTCCTTGAAGCCATTGTTGATCAATATTTTGTGTATTATCATTAACACTTGTATTCATACTTAATGACGTATTCATCATGGAGTTTAATTCATTTTGAACTAGAGCATTGATTTCATCTGGCGTCATGCCTTGTGCATCTTCTGCAGAAATATTGATGTTAATCCCTTCACCCATTGGAGTAACTCGAGCCGTTGGTGCTCCCATCATTTGTGGGGTTACAGGTGGTGCAGAAGCCATTGTTTCTTCCATACTCTCAGGAGTTGGACCACTTCTTACAAGAGCACTTGCTCCCCATAATCCTGCAAACAAAGCAGCTCCCCCTGCCATTCCTCCGAAAGAAGCCCCTTGCATAAACTTACCTGCTACTTCAGAGAATGTTGGAGCGGTAGTTCCAATGGATCCTTTAGTTCCACTAAGCATCGTATCAAATAACTGAGATGTCTTTTCCCCTAGCACTCCCTCATAAGATAAAGAGGATCCCGTCATTCGATCATAGTTTTTGAGAACCATGCTTCGATATCTTTCCATATTCCCATTTACTAGGGCATCGATACGCTCATCGACTTTAGCTAATCGACGCAAAGTAGGGGTTGGCGTAATATTTCCGCTCTGTCCTTCTAAGAATCGAACAAGCTTTTCAATATCTGGATAACCTTCTGACATCCCAAAATTTAAGGAAGGATCTCTCATCCAGTCTTTTTCTCTTCCATATAAGCCATGGAGTTCTTGCAGGGAGTCAAACATTTCTCCTAGCTTATATCGTTGATCCCATGTACTCGCAGGGTTTCGTCCTTGGGCAAGATCTGCTTCATATTGCTCATCTGTCATAAATGCGCCAACAATGTCATTGGCTTCTAAGAATTTTTGATAAGCACGCTCTTGTGATGGATTGTAAACAACATCTTTCATTGTTGTGATAGCAGCATCTCGTTCTCTTTCGAGTACGCGCGTTTCTTTTGCTATTCTATCTGCAGAGAAAGAATCCACCTGATCCCCGAATTTCTTTCGTAAAGAGATGTCTAATTGCTCTGCGCTAAATTTCTTTGAAGAAATCGCATTCTGAGACAAGAGACGACCAAATTCTTCAATTCGGTAGTTCTTTCCTAATCGATCTGCTACTTGATATCCGTTGATTCCAGCATCTTGTAACACATCAAAAGCAGAACCAGATGCATTGATTAACTTCAATCGTAAGTTATCGAGAGGTCCGACATCTCCTTTACCCAAACGAGCAATTGTGCTTTCTGTATCATACAAAGAGCCCACTTTCGGTAGCCATTCTTTTTTATATTGAGACCAGTAATCCATATTTGACATACCAAGTTCGTCAGCTTTTTTTGTAATATCTTGAAGAACGGCTTTGCCAACGGTTTCAAAATGCTTAACTTCTTCTGCATAAACACCTTGAAGCTCTTGATGTATTTGTCCTGCATTTCCATCCTTATATTGAGCAAGAACAATGCTCATAAAGTCTCCATCGTAATCTAGTTTTAGCTTAGTAGCTGTTCCAACAGATAAATAAGCTCCACGGTCTGTGTCTTTCAAGTTTGGATCAACTTGTACTCGTAAGACTTGATTGGTTGCTTCATTGATCGTTGGGTATCGGTTTACAAATCCATATAAACCTTTAGTGCTAGCAAGGTCAAGAACCTTCTCACTAATCTCATTTGTTGACATCTTAGATACATCTAATCCATAAACATTCTTTGCAATATGAGTCTCGGCTCCTCGAATCATATTTTGCATTCGAGTTCGACTCACATACGCTGTCCCTTCTTGATAAGATCCCTGATGGAATGGATTAATCCCCTGCCCACGGAATTGACCAGACATGTCAAGCTTTGCCGACAACGCCTTGTCATAAGCTGTCCCATCACGAGAAGCTGTTAAGAAACGGGTAAGTTGTTTTTCATATTGATCTACAGCTCGATTAATCGTTGCCGAATCGCTCTTATCCATAGTCAATTCATAGATTCGTAGTTGAGATCTTTGAATTTCATCTAGGACAGCTAAGGCGTCTTTTCCAATTCCTACTTGATTGATTTTATCTGTATTAATAAAACGGACATACTTTCGATTCAGCCCAGCCATATCAGGAGCCGACAATTCGAATAATGCAGTACTGCTTGTGCCGTATTCCCTTCCTTTTGCTCTGAAAAGATTAGCAAAAGCATACTTTCCTTCTCCTTCTAATTTTGGAATGTGAAGATCGTCAACAGAAGCCATGTCTACAACAGATTTATTGTAATCTTGAACGGTTCGGTTTCCATTCTTTTTATTAATATCTGGCACACGATGGAAAGCGTTGGCTGATACCTCGTAATAAGTCCCATTTCTTCCACGAACACTTCTTCCATGGTTGCGTCCTGGAATATCATCAATGCCTCTTGCTTCATCACTGAAGCTAGTTCCTGTGGTTCGGATTACAATTTCTCCAGGGCCGAAGTTTCCGCTCTGAACATCCGCACTTACAGAATCCAACGTAGCTGAAACAACATTCCTTGTAAAATCATAAATTCCATTATTTTGAGCTTGAGCTACTCTTTCCATATGCTTAGATACCCATGAGCGAGTGGCGACGGTCCCTTCTCCGTAACGAGCTAAACGAAAGTTAATCGCATCTTCTTCCTTTACACTCCATCGAACAAGGCCTTCTGCATTTGCTTGAACATCTCCTACAAATTTTCCTGTGTTTGGATTGATCCCTCGAATGAGCCTTCCATTTTTATCATACTGAGGCTCAGCGACCATTCCTAAATCGCGCTCCCAGTTATCTAGGTCTGCTACCCCTAGGCCATATTGCCCACGATTGCTTAAGACAATATCTTTATTTAGCCCAAGTCGATCTACAGATGCCTTAAGAAAACTTGTGAGCTGATCTGGAGAAATGGCTGTTTCTTTGTCCGAAGCTAATCCAAAAACATTCTGGATAGTTAGACGATCATTTTCGATATTAACTGCTTCTCCCACTCCAAGATGTTCTTTCATTAGACCTGCTACTTCTCCCATAGCTTGGCGCATTTCAGGAGATCTCATCATGTCTTGAACTGTCATCTTACCTTCTAACTGATTCATTACTTTATTTTTAGTCTCATCGATAACAAGACGGACTTGAGAAGCAATGATGCTACCGTGCTGTGCTTTCTTAACATCTGTAGAAGGGATAACCATCCCTACGTCACCAAGGTTCATTTTTTGGAACCATTCATCGCTTTCAATTTGAACAGTAAAACGTCCCCCAGCATCTGTTAAGGTCTTATCACTATTAGACAGCTCTCGGCGTTCTTCATAGATAAGTTTATTTGCTTCTTTATTGTATCCTGTCAGGTACACTTGATTATTATGAGTCTTAATAAAGTCTGTTCCTTGAGCAATCCCGTCTCTTACGGTTTGTCCGACAGTAATCATTCCGTATTTGGCACTACCTACGGCTTTATTTCTTCCTCCAACTAGCTCTACTAGATTCACAGGTTTTTCAAGCATAATATTTCCATCAGCATCGACTAATCCAGCTTTTCTTGCATCATCAATCGCTTTTTGGATAGATGGATGCAGAGAAGCTCCTTCTGTGATTTTGACTCCTCTTTGTCGTTCAATGCCAAGTGCTCTTGCAGTGCTTTTGGAAACGACAATTCCACCATCATACGTATTGAGTCGGCCATTAGATTCTCCAAATACATCGATTTGTCGTTGGACGAGTTCTTGTGCATCCATATGAGCAGCTCTTGTATTAATCCATGGAACCTGTCCATCATTTACTGTGTCTTCTAAATCAGTTACAAGCCCCATATTGATCATATTGCTAATTTGTCGATCACTAAATCCTCTAGATCTTAGCTTTTCTTCCATTTCAGACGTAGATTCTGCTAGTGGATAGAAGTTTACAGACTTCATGAGATTTTCACGAGACATTGTATTATAATATCCAAATGGACGGAGAGCTTGTACAGTTACATCCTCTGTAGATAAAAACCCCTGAGCTGCTCGCGTATCTTTCACGTTATGTAGATTTAAATTAATTTTAAGATTTTGTTTTGCATAGTCTCCTACATCTTGCAAAAAATATTTCATTTCTTGAGAGCTCATGCCTTCAAAGAAACTACCAACCTCGTAATTCTTTACTCGCTGTTGGATTTGAGCAAGTCTTCTAGACGTCATTTGCTCAAGACCTTGAGGACTTTCTGCTCTTGATCTATACCAAGATTCTGCGAGGGCAGTTACATCAAGTTGCCCAGAACGCAGCCACCTAGCTTGATTTGACTTTCTTATATCGAAACGGCGCAAATCATTAAGATCTGAACTATTCATACGTTGATTATTAATCGATGTATTTTCTAGGGCTCTTCTTACTCTCGCATTTAATCTAGATTCTGCATCAATAGCTCTACCGTTTTTGATTAAATCCTGGATACCATAAATACCTTTAGATAAAGAACTGAACACATCCTCTATCCCTGTTCCAAGACGATATCCCGTATCTCCTGTTCCGAATAGTTTTAGTGTAGCTTGACGTTTTTGTCCGCGAAGACGAATATTCCCATCTTGATCCAAACTAGCTAGCTTGATTGCTGCTACATTATTATTGTTGATAATATCCTGTGGATTCGTTCCTTTAAATACATTTGCATGTTTTTTGTCTGCTAAAGCAAGCACTAAGCCTCGGCCAACGCCTTCGTAGTAAATTCCATAAGCTAAGTCCGTAGCATCAATGCTCTTAAGAAGCTTGGACAAACTTTCTTCTGCTGTAATACGACCTAGATTTGATAATCCAGCCGTGCTAGCCATAGAGCTCAATGTTTTGTTGTGTGTTTGTAATACTTGTTTTAGAAAAGGGTCTGAAATTTGCAGATTGCCATCTACAAAATTACGATTAAGAAAAGGATCGGTTGCAGAGATGGCTTTTGCCATGATCTCTGTTCCTTTTTCTTTTGTTGTCTTTCTCATTTTTGTAAGACGGTCTGCTGTCATTCTTGTTGGATCTTCTACATCAATCGTATTGATTCCTAGATCTGCATTATGTTGTTTAGCTTGCTCAATTCGATTTGCTAATAAAGAGATAATGTTCGCGATTTTGTCTTCATCGCCAGGCTGCAAGCTTTCTATTGCGTTTTTAATTTCTTTAGATGAAGTACTGGCGATTCCTTTGTACTCTCCATCCCTAGAAGCATCTAGCATCATGCGCAGACGTTCCTTAATAACAGGCAGAGCAGGTGTTTTTGTATATCCAGAATTTACAACTCTACGCACAGAACTTTCAATTTTAGATCGATTAGAAAGAGAGATGTATTCTTTCTGTCCATCTACATCTAAAGGAAGAACTCTTTGGCCTGCTCCTAATATTTTAGGAGCGGTATTAGCTCCAAATTCTTCATCCATAAGACGCTTAAAGTTACGAAGAGCGATCCCTTGCGCTCCCGCATTCGGCCTTCCATTTTGTGTTACATATTTATTTTCTATTTGACTAAGAAAATCTTCTACATAGGGGCGTTCTTGCATGAGTCTGCTTTTTGTAGGATCTCCTTTTCCTATTAAAACTTTAAGATCACGGAAGAATTCGGGAGAAGCATTTTGATACTCTCCATTATATAAATACTTAGCAGCAGATCTTACACTTGTCTCTAGTTCTTCTCCTGCTAGGCCTTTTTTAATTCCTTCTATGTATGCATCGGCTCCACGGTATAATCGACGAAGCTGTTCTGCATTCCCTGATCCATCAAAATAGCGAAGATATCGGCGTCTTGCTTTATCTGTAGCAGAAAAATCCTGTGCTTCTGGAATTTCAGACACAAGATTGTAAGGAAGCATAGTGTTATGGAAGATATTCTGTAGTTCACTCATCTCTCTACGAGCGATAAAATGGTACATTCCCGTATCTTGGTTTTTTAACCAAGCAGCTGCATGTCCTACTCCATTAATATCAAAATTCTCAACTACGTTTTCTAGGGTATATATTGTATTCTTAGAAATGGGGCTAACATTGTTTCCATAAACTCTTTCTAGTGCTTTCTTTGTTTTCTTTCCTCCTACATTAACTTCTCGGAAAACCTGATCGTGTTTTCCAACTTCAAATGGAGCTAATCCTCCCATAGCAAATAGCTGATCCCCTACTTTTAGAGAAGTATCGTCCCATGTTGCTAAGAAATTACTCCTACTGCGCTTAGAAGATTTTTCTTGAAAGGCATCTACGAGTCCAAATTTTCTTGTAAAAAAGTTATGTATAGAGGCAGTTAATTTTACGTCATCTAATGCTTGGTGAGCAATTAAGCCGCCTCCTTCACGATTCTTATTTACTAAGGAGTGTAAGTTGTATTTAGCAGCGATATCTTGCACTTTCGTTGTTTTTCCAAATACTTTAAATGGATCTTTATAAAGCACTCGAAAAGCTTGGTATAAATCTAAGCTTTGAATATTGCTGGTGGCACGCTGTAGTCGATCAATTGCTTTTTTTGCTGTAGGGCTTGATGTTAAATTTATCTGCTCTCCTAGTACATTCATATAATCGCGAAGCATAGGAATATCAAAAGCATCAATATTGTATCCACCAAGTCGGAGCCCCTGTTTTGCCCCTGTATTTTTTTCTAATTGAAACATTTGATCTAGCTTGATTGCTACTTTATCTGGAGTTGTTCCGTATTTCTCAAGATTGTCTAATCCTTTTCTTATCAATCGAACTTGTTCTGGATTAAATAAGAAATTATCTGGAGCCTGTTTTTTACGCATTTGACGATTAAGCATTGTAACTCCATTCTCTTGTTTAAAAACTCCAGATTTAAGAGGATCATCGTCACTGTACAAAATTAAATCATTTAGAGTACGGCGCTGATCTTCGCTAAGACTCATATGCTTTCCTGATAACATGCTGACTTCCATATTCTTGACTAATTGATCTAGCTGAGCATAAACATTTTGTGTTGGTCTAATAAGCAAAGAAATCTCATCTGCCTCTGATGTTGCTTTTAGCAAACCTCTCCCTGTTACTTGGTATTTTTTAAATGCAAGTTCTGTAGGAGAATAGTAGGACATTTGGCCTGGGGTAGGGGTTTTCCCAGGCTTTATGTATGTTCCTACGTTCTCTATATCAAACATCCAAAGAGTGTCGCCAGCTTTTAGATTCTTGTAAGCATCAATTGTGCTTTGTGCATTCGTATATCGACTAGCTGGATTAACTGAACGATAAATGCCAACATCTGTTCCTGCCTTTTTTGTGCTATCGTATTCTCGAATTGCTCTTGCGATGCTTTCTGAATAGGGGTCGATGACAGGTTCATCAGAAGTCCCTCTCCATGCATTTTCACTAGACAAGAGGAGGCGACTGTCCTCCTTAGATCCTAATGACGTGTATTTCACCCCATATTCACTTGCTCTTTGTTCGTAATCAGATGCCATGGTATCAACCCCTTAGTTTCTACGTAAAGATTCCCATATTATTATTGATTTCGTTTACAATCTCTTTCGAACGATCTTTCATTAAGTTTAATCCTACTTCGATATGGTTTTCGCCTTCTCGTTCATGAGTTTGCATCGTTACAGATACGTTTCTTAAACCTGCGCCACGTAGTACTTTTTCAATTCGTGTTACATCTAGCAAAGAACTAGGTCGGAATGGATTAATCTCAGGAGCATCACTTGTCTCTGCTCGCTTAACGTCATCCTCCCATAAGCCGAACTCTGTGGTTTCAAGTCCTTCATTGCGAACCACTTTTACTTTGATGTCTTCTAGGTTAACATCTGGGCGCCATCCCTCCCATGAAGCAGAAGGAAGAAAGTGTGTTGCAAAATAAGAACGCAAGCTAGGCTTATCATCTAATTCTAATCCCCATTTAGCTTGATAGAATCTACGCTGGTTATCTGGAACAAGACGAAGAATTTCTTCTCGATCTCGAGGACTAGCGTTCATAAATTCTGTAAAGAATTCACGGTCTTTTGATGGAAGAGCTCTAAAGATTTTTGTCATGTCTCCAAATGGATCGGCTCCATAAAGAGTAGACTCGTATTGAGCTTTGTATTGAAGAGCGAGCATTGATTTTGGTCCTATTTTGGCAAGACCTCTATCTTGATCAATCCCTTTTAGTTCTTCACGAACCTGTTTGGTACGCTCTTCCAGGAATTCCCCATCAACATAACCTATTTTTTCTGTAATAGAAAGCCATTTTTTCATGGTTTCTAGGTATTCACGCTTGCTCTTGTTCTTTTCCCCACGAGCAGTCGAATCACTAACAAGCTGGCTAACGTCTACTCCTTCTGCACGAATCGCTTCTTCTCTTGCTTTTTCATACAAGCCTTTATACTTCATATACTTTAGCATGTCAAAGTATTCGTTGATTTCTCTTTCTGTTCGTCTGCGTTTAGGGATCCAAGCGTATTCGCCGTCTCCACTATCTGGTAATGTGCGGCCTATTTTTTCATCCAAAACTCGTCCTGCAGCTAATAGTCCAAAAGTGAGAGCCCCTAATCTTGAGCCATAGAATCGACCCTTGGCACTACGTCCAAACATCCATCCGACTCCATATCCTCCAGCAGCAGCAACTAGTGGATTTTGAGCAGCTGCTTTTTCAAACATCGGTTGTATCCATCCACCAATTGGATCATACCAAGGTTTCCAGCTCTTGCCGTAAACTTCTCTTTCTTTATACATTTCTAAAGGAGATTTGATCGGCATGAACTTATCAGCGACAACATTGACGATTGGGATAGCAGGAATTACGTCGTGTGTGAGCCATTCCCATGACTTTCCTACAGTTACATCAAAAGAATCATATAAAGCACGCGTTGTAACTGCGCTTCCATCATCGCTTACGGAAACTTGATTCTCTGAACCGAAATCTCGTCGAGCCAACACAGCATTTAAGGATTGCCCTTTGTTTGAATCATAGAAGAAGCGCCCCTCATCTTTATGTTGCATATAAACAACGGCTCTCATAGTATCCATAGAATCATCGCGCACACGGAAGAGAGGGTCTGCATCTAGTCCTACTTTAACTTGCGCTCCTTCATAAATAAATTGAGAAGCATAAGCTTGGGCCTCTTCTGCATCTGCCTTAATATGAACGCCTGCTAATCGAATAGGGTTGTTTGGATATTCTTTGGTTAAGAATGTGTTTTGATCAATAATGTCGGTAATCGTGACTTCTTCCGTTTCGATATCGGCGTCTCTAAATCTTCTATTATAGAAGTTGTACTTACGTTTCTTTTGAGAGACTTGGTCTCGTACTTCTGCATATTCTGATTTCATGTCTTCTGTTAATAGTCCTTGTTCATTCATAGCAGAAACAGCTCTGCGATAGAACTTATATTGATCAGAGTACGGAGCAACGTCTGCTAGAATTTTAAAACGGTCAAAGGCTCCATATTGTCCAAAAGCATCTGGATGTAAGTTATTAAGTTTTGTATAAGCATCGCCAGGGAGACGCATTTCTCCTCTAGCAATCTTGGTATATGGATCTCCATGTCTAAAGTCAATAAAGTATTCTGGCCCTGGCATCCATTCAGGCATAGTATTTCGAATTGGATTATAATAGTTTCCTTTGTCACGAGGATTGTAACGACGACCAATCTCGGAAAGCTCGCCTCCGAATCCTCCCATTTCAAGATCCCACCACATTCTAGAGTAGCTAAACATGCGGTTAGAGTTCTCTAGGACAGGTCTTACGCCTCTTTCATCGTATCCCATGATTGTATTTAATCCAAAACCATAAATACCTGCCATCTCTGTTAGACTATACCAGCTATCATTTGCTAGTTTTCCTAATCCAAATGGACTTCCAATGTCTGCAAGATCAGCCTGTACATTCGGATCACGTAAAGAATCAAGAGAGGTAATCGGACGAACAGGACTAAGCGCTGCTCCAGATATACCCAAGTTAATAGAGGCTAGATTAGACATAGCGGCTGAGCCGCCTTTTCCGCCTCCTCCAGCGCCGTAAGCGCCTCCAGGACTTACGTTACCACTTAGACTAATAGACTCTCCAGCGACCCCGCTACTACCTCTCATGAGGTTATATCCACCTGCTGGCATTGTCTGTACGTATCCTCCGCCAGAGGCTCCTTCATATTGAGCTTCATAGTAGCTATTTAGCTCTTCTAAGTAAGCTCTATGTTGCTTTTCTAAGTCTGGACGCGTTACTTGAGGATTTAATATTCGTCCAACTGTATTGTTTAAAGCTCCTCCAACAAGAGGAATCATGTCTAGTTCTGGAATACCTCCAGAAACAGGGTATGGGCGTTCATCAGCTAGCTTATCTTGATAATAATTTGGATCTGTAATAAAGTGACGAATAGGAGCCAATGGGTTTGTTAAGGTTGGCATCCAATGATTAGACCAATATTCGCTTTCTGATCCATACATATTCTCCGAGAATTTATAATCTGATTTTAAGCGGCGGTACCAGTTTGGAGCGAAGTAGTCAATTTTTCCACCTTGCCACGGCGTATTCGATCCAATTCCCCAGAATCGTCCTCTACGGATAGGATCTTCTCCGCTTTCGTAGTACTCCTGTACTTCTTCTGAGCTTCTTGAATCTCCAAAGAATCCAAAGGATCCATATTTAATGGCGCCTCCAATAGGAGTTGACCAGAATTGTTCTCCACCAGGCATTAAGGATCCCATGTGGCCCCATATATCATTAATACCTGTAATATCTTTAAACCATGAAACATCTTGATGCATATTTACGTAGGCATCAGCTAATTGATCACTAGCATAGTCTCCTGTTAATCCATCAAAGTATTGCATTTGTTGGATGGCCATGTATGGAAGTGCAATACGTCGTCCAAATTGATTAAATAGAATGCTTTGCATAGATCCTCGATGTTTCTGGGCAAGCCCTAATCCTACTTTAGATAGAGCATTATCTAAGCGCTCGGCAAAGTAATATCCAGGCATTGTTAGGGTTGTAACATTTTCTAAGTTGTTGCGTCCTGCAAAGATCTGGCTAGGGATAAGCCCAGCAGCTTTAATTCCTGCTTTAAGCGGATTAAACCCCTGAGAAATAGCTTCATTGTAAGCGGTTAAATGATCTTGAGCTGTGTACTTCGCTTTATTTATATTTAAGTAGCCAACACGTCCAAAATACTGAGGAGGTCTATCTCCAGGCCCCATTGCCATACGAGGAGAATGATCCCAAACGCTTTCCATAATAGCCTTAGAAGAAGCATCTCCACGTCGCATTGTGTCTCCAAAGCTTTTGGCTGCATCTTCCATGGTATAAAGATCTCCACGGTAAATATCATCCCACCATGTGCGAATACTACTAAGGGCCTTTAAGTCACGAATTTCATTTATGGCTGAGCCATCTAGGTCTCCTTTTTTGATTCCTTCCTGAATCATTTGACCAACCGTAATACCTTTTCTCTGCTCCACCTGGTGAATTGCATGTTGCTGAATTAATCGCTTAACGTCATCTACTTTACTGATTAATTCGGTGTCACTACTATCTACTACTTGTAAGATGCCAAATTGATAGGGAGAAGATTCACTAAGGATACGTTTGCTTTTCATGAACTCTTCTTCATTTGTAAGGAAATCTCGCCACATACCGCCAAGCATGCTGTCAATTTCATTAGTCATAACAGCTTTATTTTTCCCTTGTCCATTCACAATGCGCCCTAATGCGGCCATTGTTTCTCTAGGATCACTTAGCTTTTTAAAGTCGATATCTAATTCCCCATAAGACTCTTTTACAATATTGTTGAGATAGTTGGAAACATCATCAGATAAAGGCCTTGCTTGTGTATCTAAAAAGCTATGTAAGTTCTTGTAAGCTTGCACATGCGTATCTATATCGTCTCGATCTGCGTTTGCCAAAATACGTAGAGCATTTGGTTCCCAGTCTGGATCGTTATGCTTAGTAAAAATACTTGCTGTTCTACCAAAAATATTAGGTTGTTCTTGTTGTCCCACATCAAAAAGTCGCTTCAGGAAACCCGATTTTGCATAATCAACTTGATGAAGATTCCCCATAGAAGCCATCATACGAGGGATCATACCGAAACGAGCAGACCCTAAATAAGAGTTAACCTTAACTAGCGCTCCTGAAAGAAGATCATAAACATTCTCTCCTGCCTGCACATAACTTCTGGCAAGAGGAGTTGCAGCAGCATCTTGATTATAAGCCATTGGGTGTTTCGCCATCGTTTGAGCTGCTGTGCTTAACGATACATCAATATTGCCTCGTCTGAAGATATAGTTATGTGGGGCTTCACGGACAGACTGATAGGTTGTCCAGTGCATTAAGTCTACTGGGTTAAAACGAAGAAAAGGAACTTGAACATGGTCTTGAAAACCCGTAACGGCTTTGTAGATTCCTTGTTCTAATCTACGACGATCTTTGATTTGACCTGTTCTTTGATTAATAAAGACATTAGAGTCAATCACAAGATCTAAGAATCGATCATCATATTTAGAAAGGGCGCGTAGTTTTTGTCCCATATTTGCATTACGTATAGTGCTTGCTCCGTTTTGCCCGACTACCATAGAATCTGGATCAAATAGATTCATATTTAGAGCTTCTCGTAGTCGCACAGGACGATGATCTGCCCCTGCTAATACTTTATTTAAAAATGATTCTCTAGAACTATTAAATGTTCCTAATAATCCTTCAAATACATTATCTCTCAAACTCTTATAGGCGCTTGCAAATTCTGAACGACGAACAGACCCTTTCTTTTGAAACTTCTTTGCTGAAGTTAAAACTTGATCAACAAAGGCTTCTCGTGATTTTTGATCTGTAAAACTAATTGAATCTGCATACCCATACTTCTTTGCATTCTCTGGGCTATACTTTTCAAGCAAGGCTTTAATTTCATTTCGCCCTGCATTCTCTATAAAACGGTCATCTTGATTTGCAAGGATGTTAGCAAAGCTTCTTTCCATTTCTTGAGGAACTTTACGAGCTAAGTCCGTTACAAAATGCTGGTAACGAAGATCTCGTTTAATTTGTTTTGCTCCTATTTGCAAAGTGGAAATAGCCCCAGCAACAGCTTTTTCTAATTCGGTAGGCATTCCTCCAAGAACGCTTTGGGAAATACGTTGCTGAGCCGCTAGATTTTGTCTCATTTTTTCTTCAAAACGACGTTGAAAATTGTTGGGATTTCTTAAATGGCGTGACAGTCCTTTTCCATCAATCGCATAATCAATAGCGCTTAGTGTGCTTCCAAGGTCTCTTGCTCTTTCAGATAAACGAGCTTGTTTAGCAATTTGAGCAAATCCACGTCTTGTTGCATTAGTTAAACTGTCTCCAGTGCGGAAGGCTGTTGTTGCAGCTGTACGGGTTAGTCCGCGGTTGCTAGCAAGAACCACTCCTCCAACAACTCCTGCTGTAATTGCCATATTTCTAGAGAGGTGAGATTCTTGGCTTCTTTTTTGTTCATCTATATAGCGTTCATATTCGGACCTCATATACACCCACCTCTATTCGTTCTATCTCATACCTGCTTGCTGTTTTGCTAATTCTAAAATCTCTTCTTCTGATGGCCCACCGTCTTCTCCATCTGGAACAAAAGTGATACCTCTTGTTTGTTCTAATATCCAAGTAGCTCTTGAGTAATACCACATCGTTTTTTCAAGTGTCCAATCTTCTATTTCTTCTAATCTTAAATAAGGAAAAGCAGCCGCAATAATACATGTAATCTGGTTATCAAATGTCTTCATTTCTTCTTGGTACTTTTCCATTAACTCTTGCATTCTTGTAGAGTCTTCTGTAAATCCAGATTCTCGTAAGATATTCTCTGTTAGAATCTCTGGGATACCTGCTATAATATCAATAGAAAAATCAATTTCTGTTGGGTCTGGATCTAATATACATAAACGACAGACATATTCTGCTCGATCATAAACATCTTCATAATACTCTACAGCTTTTTTAAATTCGGCTTTTGTAAGTAATCGCCATACAAAATTAGATTCGTCTTCAAATTCTGTTATATATATAGGGCCATATAAGTCTTTCCACTCTTCAATTTGTAGCTTGATTTCCTGTAATTCTTCTTCTGTAAAATCAAGTAGTTGAGTTTCGGATTCCATTGTCCTACCCCCTTATTAAAAAAGAGGGGCAAAGCCCCTCTGTTATGTAATCCTATAATTTCATTGCGCCAGTTTTTGCTTGGAAACCTGACTTTTCCATGACTAACTCTGAGATAAGAGTAGGGACTCCTGCCTTCCCCTTACCCATTTCTATGAAGTTGTATTGAGTAGGGAACAATACACATCTATCGCAAATTCGCTCTTCTTTATAGAAGTTATCTGCGCCCTGAATCTTCATAATCTCTTTGTACTCTTTTCTCTTGAGTGTGCGCCAGATAAAAACATCATCTTCGAATTCTGTTAAAAAGATTTCTCCATGTAAGGATTTCCACTGTTCAACTTGATCTAAAGTAGGTCCTCCTACAAATAGAAGCTCATTTCCTTCTGCATCAAATAACAGCCCGTCTTCTGGAAACTCTTCTTCCACTTCTTCTTGCTCCACTTCTTCTTCTAGTACTTCAACTTCTTCTTTTACTTCTTCTTCTTTTTTCTTTTTTGCAGGCATTGCAATTCCTCCTCTAATATTTAAACTATACTATTGATATTCCAGTCGATATCCTTAGCTACAAAGTTGTAAGTTTCTTGAACAGGATTTCCACTGCCATCAATGACTTGCCCTACGCCAGCTAGCTGAACCCCAATAATACTATGTGCTGTTGTTGCTACTTGCTCTAAATTTACATTGGTAGGATAAGATTGCTGATATGGTCCATATAAAATCAGAATATTAAACCCATTTTGAGCCAACTTAGGTCTACCAGATTCAGGATAGAAATAGCTCTCATCTTTACGAGAATCTGTTCTACCTTGCATGCTAGATTTATTTGAATCTCCCCATAAAGACTTCTCGAAAGATAAAGCATAATCTTCAAAAATATCTTCTGATTCAAGACTAGCTTTTGATAGCAATTGTTCAACAGTTACTTTATTGTTGTACTCTCCAGCACCTTTATTTGTTGCGGTTCCTGACGACTGAGCCGTCCTCAAGTTTGACTCTAAGCGATTCGTTATAGAATGTAAATAGTAACTTTCTTTAAAATTGATGGAAAATTGCCCTTGTATAGTACGGCTTCCTCTAGCAAATGCATCCGCTGTGTGAGAAGCATATCCAAAGATAGGTTGAACATTTTCTATCAGATTAAATGATAGACTTGTAATCTCATCTACCCACTGATCTCCAAAATAAATACGGATATCAGACCCTGCAAAATACTCTTCATTGAATCGCTTGTATTGAGCACTGCCATTAAAGTTTTGGTTTTGCATATGCTGTTCAAAGGAATACTGCTTAGGAGGTATACTCATTATTTTTCTCCTCCTTGTTCTGTAGGATCAAAGTCGGCTCCGCTACCATAATTCATGAGATCTATATCCATTGCAATATATTGCATCGTATTTTCAGTAATCATATCTTCAATAGACATAGTTTGTCCTTCAGATAATACATGTACGCCATATATGTTCATTGTTGCGTTGCTTCCATATTCGTTCATAAAGCTAATATTGATATCGAATGGAGGCATCTCGTCTGTTTTCATATATTTTTTCATTTCCATCAATTGTTCTGGATTAAAGTCATATAGATCTTTTATGCCTGAATCCTCTGGAATATCGCGAAAACTTTCTATAACTCCTTTTAAAACATGTCGATCAAAGACTGTGAAAATAAGTGATCCTGCGATCATGCGCTGTCCTCTTACAACTCCTTTAGGGCCAATTCTTCCTAATGCATATACAGGATTCATTGGTCGATAAATACTGTAAGAAATGGTTTGTATTTCTGCAAATACTTGTGGTCTTCCTCCAATAGGAGTAATGGTGGCAACGATATCGGCTCCTGAATAAGAGTTGTTAAGCCCAGGTTTTGCATAGACTGATGAAAATGTTCCTTGTGTTGGCACAGATCTCCCCTCCTTCTATATAAAAAGGGGCCCTTAACAGCAGGCCCCTTTCGTCCATTAAGGCATAATCCTTAATTTATTATTGATATTTGTCTCCAGTACTAGTGTCTGCTTCCATCTCAACGATTTCACGAGCTACGAAAGTACAAGCTTTTTCAGTTGTGATGTCATCGATAGACATTCCAGATCCTTCATTTAGGATTTCAACGCCTTTGATTTCCATCTTTGCAGACTGACCGTATTCGTTAAGGAAGTTGATTACGACATCAAATGGAGGGATTTCGTCAGAGTATTTAGCTCTTTCGCCTTCTGACCAGTTTCCTTCTACATTGCCTGTTCCAGATAACTCATGAACAGGAGTTTTTCCACTGTCAGAAAGAGAATGCTTGTAAACTTTTACTCCTTCTTTTAATCCATGAAGAGAATCTCTGTCAAATACTGTGAATACAAGAGATCCAGCAATTCCACGCTTTCCACGAGAGAAAGAGCGAGGATTCGGACTACCCATTGTATAAACAGGAGCCTTTTCACGAGTAACAGAATAAGTAATCGCCTGAAGCTCACCAATGATTTTGCCATCAAAAGTCGCTACTATATCTGCACCAGAAAACGTAGTGTAAGTCTTAGTATAAGTTGACATTACTGTTTTCCTCCTTTAATATTTTAGTAGATTACCTGCCCCGTAAAGAGGCAGGTTTATTATTATGCTTGTTCAGTTCCGTCAAACATCGGACGCAAGCTGATATCTACAGAGATCTTTCTCATTTCAAGAGCTGGAATTAATTCAAGGGTTACTGTAGCTTGCCCTAGAATTGTTTGGCGTGGAGTAGAGACTACGGAGAATCGATAGTCAGCAATTGCTCCAGCACTCTTCATTGCTTCTAATCCAGAACGGATAGCTGCATTTAACGCATTGCGTTGAGGCATTCCGTTTGGTTCACCAATAAATGGATCTGCGATTTCACGAACAAGGCTGATAGCAGCTTGTGTGATACGTAGTGTAGATAAGCGAGTATAATCAGATGGACGAGTTACGTTTCCTTCTACAAAATCAGGAGCTGTAGTAATACCATCAGTGACATATACTGCGTTGTTTTTCACACGGAAGCTTACTAGTTTATTGCCAGACAAAGCGTTTAATTGGCGAAGAGATAAGTTGTAGCTTACTGCAGATACGCCATAAACTGCTTTATTTGTTGGAGCAGATTCTGCTCTTAATGTGCTTACTAAAGCAGCGTAAGTAACAGCTCCATTTGCATAATGAAGTGTTCCAAGACCAGGAACAGCATATCCTAGCTCAGGACCAGCGATAACACTTACGTGACCACTGTAGTCGTTCTCCATGCTAGAAAGAGTATCTACATGAGTCTTGATATCTGCAAGTCCATTAGTAGCAGGAGCAGTAGTTCCTACGTAACCAAGAACTGCGTTGTTATTGATTGTTTGTGCTTCACAATAGTCAGCTAATGCTTGAGCAAAGTTACCATGTTGAGTAGTAGTAGTGATCGTACCGCCAGCTCCATCATCTGTTGTTGTTGTAACAGCGACTATACCAGGAAGCTCAGCAAACTCTTCTGCTGTTACTCCAAAGTCAGCTGCTGTTAGTTCAACAGTGATTTCATCAGCGAACATATCTACTAATACGATATGGTCTACTTCAAAGTCTTGTAGAATTCCAAAAAGGGCTTCATGCACTTTTAAGAATAGAGCTTTGTAAGCATCGTCTTTTTCTTGTGCAGTTGGAGCATCTGCATCTACAAAGGTTACTCCGTGGTTAACTCCTAGCAAATATGTACGACGATTTCCACCATCAAATGCACGTTTCCATGCAGCTGCAGTTTGGTTTAGTTTGCCATTTTCTACAAAAGTTCCAAAGTTGTTAGCAGCTAAGTCAGCAGTGCTACGAATAAGAACTGGATTCTCAGGAACGTTTCCTGCTGCTAAATCAGGTCCCACTGTTTTTGTAGTAGGAGCAATGATTAATAGGCGCTGTGTCGCAGCTTCTTCTGGAAGGATTAACCCTCCGTCTCTTAGTGTAACCTCAATACCAGGTAAATTAGGATAAGAGATTGGCATTGTTTTTCCTCCTTTTAATTATTCGAGAATTTAATTGATTCATCTATAGAGCTTTCGGTCTTATCAGGATCATACACACCAACTTGACCAATCACTTCTTGAATCACATGCTCTGGGACTTCTACGTGTTTTTCTAAGCGAACTAAATACTTAAAAGAACGAACAACGGCGTCATCCCTTACGCTAGTGGTTCCCGTTTCATCTGTTTCTTCTTTGAAGATTAAGCGTTGAACTCCTTGACTCATGATATATCCTGTAAAGGTCATCATAAAATCTTCAAATCTCTCAGCTAAAGCATCTACTTCTACATTATTTTGATGCCAAATATCAAACACTACCTCATAGTCAAATACTTGAGAGTAGACACTGAGTTTTACGGGGACTTCTTCTGGATCTGTTGGCGTAGCTATCGCTTCTCGAAAACGAGGTTTGATTTCTTGAGTGTCTCTTCCAACAATTCCAGGGGTCTTTCGTTTCATATGATACGTAATGATAGGCATACTTACGTTTGTAGGGTCTCTACCATTAGGGAAAGCCTGCATGAATGTGCCCCAGTCACTTCCCCAAGCAGCATTGATTAATCTAAACAGTAGATCTGTAAACTCATCAAAATTTGCAGAACGCTGAGCTTGCAATCTAGGATTTGCCATTAAATCACTTCCCTACCAAAAGGTAATCGCACAATAGATGTGATTCCTCTTATTTCTGCATATGGAGTAATAGCGATTTCGATTTCTGTTTTTGTCCCAAATTGCTTAAACTCTACATGTGCATCGTAGTCTTTTACAATATCTTCTGTTAATAACTCTGCTATCGTAGATAAGATCCTCTTCTTTAGATTTTGTCTGGAAAGAGAAGTTGACTTCGATCCTATCGCATCGTCTAATCTATCTGCTAGATAACGAGATAAATAGTGAGAGATGCGAATCGACTGAGGACTTGCTAGGGGGGATGCTTGATTTGTAGTATAAGTTGAAGCTACATATGGGACAGCCCCTTTGCGAATAGAACCTACAATAGAGATATAACCATTTGACAATAAAGAATCAATATCTTCTTTGGATAATTCATACGATATTTTCTTTACGCCATTCAAGGACTTGTTTGTCATTGAGTCATAGAACGGAAGAGATGCTTGAGTTCCTGCATAACTATAAGCTAAAGAGAACGGGGTTAGCCCATATCCATAAGGAAGAGTAGCTAATCCATCTCCGATAATGATTTGAACATGACTTCGATAATCTGCTATTTGATTACTCAATAAAACAACTTCTTCTGGAACAATAGCTCCTGTTCCATTTTTTGATCTGTTTGCAATGTTCTTTAGTTTGTATGTTTTATCTTGGATAACAGACCCCTCTATAGAATAGAGAGGAGATGTTCCTAAGATCCCTATACATCCCTGGTTTTGTGCGGTTGATTTAAACAAGCAAAAATGACCGAGTATCTTATCAAAGTCCATTTCATCATCATGGAACATATCGACTAAGCAAATTAATCCGAAATCAAGAACTCCTAGCTCATTATTCACAACATAGTTTTCTTGATCAGATACGTTTGCACTATATAAAGCTTCCAGCAATCTACTCTTTAATTGAGAAAGCGTTGGCTTAATGTCTACAGTAGAATCCCATCGAGCAGGTATCATTTCTGACTCCGTATCGCCACCTACAAAGAACATTTCATTTACAGGGCCTATTGTATGAAGATAAACATCCTTATACGGTGTATAGGCTGTAAACTCAATCAATCCATGTTCGGCATCCGCATTCAGTGCATCTACTAGTTTTCCTGCTGTTGGATAATCATTCAGACTGTAAAATCGCAATTCACTGTGTGTTTTATTGCTGCCCTTCACTAAGAAGTAGCCATCCCGAATTTCTATACTCATGTTATTAAAATCAGTATGAGCAGAAACAGATTCAAACTGTAATATTGTTTTAGTAGTGTTGGTCGATGCATCTGTATAAGAAATTTCACAAGTTGCATGAACCCCATTTAAACGATAGAGGATAATATCTGTAGCTCCTGCAGCAATCGCTGCTTCATAAGCATTTGCTAACGGACTATTGCCGAGAACATCTTGAGGAGTAAACATTTTATTAAGCTTAAAGGCGACTTTGGATGGACCATCTAAAGCAGGACCTATTAAGACTAAGGCTTGTTCAGGTGAGTAAGATGGGCTATTTGCAAGTTTAAAATGAGCTTTTGTAGCGGGCATCTTACTTCACCTCTCCTTGTATCAGTTCATAGTTTTTAATTCCATTTGCATTTACGACATTAATGCCTCGTATTTCTTTTAAAACAGGTTCGTCTTTTAGATAAGCCTTTTTGAAAACAACTTGACCGCCTTCCCACCGTTCTGGATCTACGTGGTTAACTCCCATTACGTATCCGCCATTGTAAATAGGTTTTCCTGTAGCAGACCAATCGACTTCAATAATAAGGTCTTCTGATTGAATCTTTACGTCGTGTTTAAAGTAATAAACCCGTCCTGGAACTGCAATACCACCAAATGATTGATCGCTAATAATCCGAGCTAATGTTTCAGGAACAGAGGTGTCTGTATCCCTTACCGTATGTTTTTCGATGATAGGAACAACTCCTACTCCAAAACAAATGGGACAAGTACGATCTGCTTCTTGAGTTTTTTCATTCCAACAAGAGCATCGAACTTTTGTTGCTGCCCTTACCAGCAATATATTATGTCCGAACTCCGCTAATATAGATTCGAATTCTTCTCTTAGACTCATAGAATATCACCTATAACTCTCTGAATTCTGTTCTCGCAAAGAAGTCTGGGTAAGGGTCTCCATTTTCTCCACGAACGACTTGTCCAGGGCTTGCATATCCTCTATTCGTATGTCCATGCAGTTGATCTAACCATGGTTTGATTCGATCTTTAAACTCTTTTAATAGCTTTGTGACATCTGAAGACCCTGATTCTTTTGAGATCGTCAAGTCTCCTAATGTACGGGTGCTACCAGAGCTATCAGCATTAGAGATATACGCATTTAAGAATAAGTCATAACCTACTTGGAAGCGGACAAATTGCTTAATATAGTTCGGAATACTTTGTGTAAGATCTATGTTAACTCCTCTTTGAGAGAGGATGTCGTCTACATAAACACTTACGTCGTGTATGTAGTAATACAATACATTCTCTGGAATGTTTCGTAGCACTTGACGCAAATCATTTTTGACCTGCGTTGCATCTCCATAAAAAGGAGTTAGAGTGCTATAAAAATGAAAAGCATAGGATTCACCAAGCGCTGTGCCGTCGATAGAACTGAGAGACTCTCTAACTACTACAGTGTACTCTGTATTATTCTGAATATCTCCTTCATTCAACTGAATAGAGACAACCTTATTATTAGCTTCTAATGTTATCGGGTTGTTTGTCGGATCTAAAATACTTTTAGAGGGAGCAAATTCTGTTAACAAATGAATCTGAGTTAACTCTTCTGGTTTGCCCTTTGGAAGAAGATAAACACTATCATGAGTAGCGGTATTAATATCTACTTCACTGGTAAAAAGTATTTTAATATATTCAGGAGTAATATGAACACTGTTGTTCTGCGGATAGGTATCTACCACTTCAAACAATAATGTAGGAGTTGGCTCTGTTGGAGTAGGCTCAGGATCTGTTGTGCCTCCATCTCCTGTATCTGGAGAAGTGCTAACAGCTTCTGTTGTAAATGTGCGATATTCTGTTTCAAACATCGTCTCTCCAATGATCGTCTTTACTCCATACTCTCCACCTAGTATTGTAAGGCGATATTCAGTAGATCCCGCCAGATCAACATCTGGATTAATCGTTGCTGTTTTTGTTAGATTATCATAGGAAATGGTAGTAGCTACGCTATTTCCAGATGCATCACGCAAAAACATCGTTGTGGAATTCAACGAATCAACATCCATTGCTTTGTCGAATACGACTGTAATATTTGTAGTGACAGGCACATTTGTTGCATTATCCACTGGGGCAACCGAAAGAATTGAAATAAATGAATATGGCATTCGTCAAACACCCCTATATTATGACTTAAAAATGGACGGGAGAACGATACCCCCGCCCACCTTGTGGATTACTTCTTAGTATTAGACTTACTAGAAGTTGAGCGTTTACGAGAAGGAGCTTTCTTAGTTTCTGTCTTAGCTTTCGGTTCTTTGTCCTTAGCCTCAACTTTAGTCGTTTCTTCTTTCTTCGTTTCCGCTTTTACTTCTTTTTTCGCTTCTGCTTTGGTCTCTTTCTTTGGTGTTTCTTTGACCTCAGCTTTTGCTTCTACTTTCTTCTCTTGTTTTACATCTTCTAAAGATCCTTCTACAAGATACAAAGCATTGATTTGAACTGCTTTTCGAATGCCAGAAAGGTCTTTGTCTTCAGGAATGCTATAGATTGCCATAGAGCCATCTTGAGCTTTCTTAAAAGTAATACCAGTACCTTCGTCTGTCCATTCTTCTCCTCCGAAAAACGGAGAAACAGCCACTTTAATGCGTGCCATGGATATAAAACCTCCTTTATGTGGAGAAAGGCCCTACTATGAAGCAGAGCCTTCTCTTTCACCTTTTAGGCACAAAGTTTATTAGATTTCGTCCTTCTTAGCCATTTTAGCTGGATCTGTGTAGTCAGATGGCAATGCCATATCTGTAAACTTGCGCTCTGGAGCTGGGTAAGTCTTCTTGAACGCGATGTTGCGAGCAACAGCCAATCCAAGTCCACCATTTAAGATACCAACGCCATAACGTTCTTTAAGCTTAAGAGTTTGGATGTCACGTAAAGGATCATCAAACTGCTCTGTAGAAATTTCGTCTTTCACCAAGATAACTCCGATGTTGTTGCGGTCTACTATGTAGAAATCGAAAGTCTTGTTTACTTGATCGAACGGAATGAATGGGCTAAATACTACGTTTAGTCCTAATGCATTAGAAGTATTGAAGTTACGAGGATCTTCAAATGCAGTTCCTTGACCAAATGCAGCTACGCTTGATCCTTCAAGAGCAGCATTCTTAGCGAATAATGCCCAGCAAAGTGGATGCATGATGATATCTGTTGGAGTAAATCCAGCAGCCATAATAGATACAGCCATGTCTACGATATCTTCTGCAGAAAGAGTTCCGTTATAGTTACCGTCGAAGCCACGTCCAGTTGGATAACCTTCGTCGCCTTCAGCATATTTAGAAGCATCGAATACTACGTGACCATGCTTGTTGAACTCTTCGAAGATTACTTCTTCTTTCTTACGAGCCATTGCGCGGCCAGCAGCTTTCAAGTGTAAACCAATAACATCCCACTGAGAGTCAGAAATCATTTCATCAGTAATTTGGACTTTAAGACCATATTTCTTGACCTTAACGTCTACTGTTCCGATTTCTCCACCAGCGATGTTTAGGCTTTGGTTTGGATACTCTTGACCTTCCCCAATTTCGAAAGCACGGATAGCTCCGAAATGGATGAATTCCATTGAACGCCCTTCGTTAAGCTGTACCTTTTGGAAGAACTGAGAAGCCAAATAAAGAGGTTCAGCAGCTTCTGCTACTACTTGAGATACAACTTTCGGAATTAAGATATTAGCATCAGCAGTTGTTAAAGCTTCGCTAACGCTTACGCGATTCTCGCGGTTACTACGTCCGTTAAAAGACATCATTTTAGTATATTTCTCTACTAATTCCATAGTCATGAGAATGTTGTCCTCCTTTTATGAGTTGGTAAGATGAGGGGATCATCTCCCCTTCATCTCATATTTTTATTACATAGTTTCATAGATTAGCGTTGTAACAAGATACGTACTGCACCAACAGATCCTGCGTAATCCCACTCAGTAGGAACACCAGCAACTGGATCTACAACTAATTCGGCATCTAAAGTGATGTTGTGGTAAGTAACGCCATCTTCTAAGTAAAGAACAACCATGTTGTTAGTGTAGTCGATATGTACGTCTTGACCACTAAACGTCTTGCTTACAAGCAAGTTCGCATTTGTTTCATCTGGAGTCTCGTACTTAACAGTTACGCGATTGTCTTTTGTCATATCAAATTCATGACGAAGCTTGATGAATAATGCGTTGTTACGAGTTTCTGCAGCAGTTTGAACAGATCCAGCGATAGCATTATCAGCAGATGCAGCAAATGCTGGAGCAACAGTTCCGTCTCCGCCACTAGTAGTACCAAATGTTACAGCACCAGAGAATACGACATTCTCAACATGTCCGTCATTGTTATTGGTAGCATCAAAAATGTCATTGATAGCAATACCTGTAACAGTTTGACGAGCTTTGAAGTATCCATCAGTTAAGAATGGGATACCTTTGTTGATTGTAGGATTTAGTAACTTTTCAAAGTCACCTTTCCATCCTTTATTCACATATGGATATCCATAAGGATAAGCACCAGCGTCATCGCCATTCTTACCTGGAGATGGAGCATGAGACAATTGCTTGAAGAACTCTTCTAGCTCAGGAATGTTCATGTCCATGTAGTATTGTAAGAAACCAGCAGGTGGCAATTCTTTTTCAACAGCAAGCGCTTGTCCTACGATAGCTAGTACGCTGTCAGTACCATCTACGTATTTGCGTAGGTTACCGTTAGCGTCAGACACTAAGTAGTCTCCAGCAACAAGTGTTGAGTCATAAGCAGCACCATATTTCATAGCTGCAGCCATTTGTGATGCTAAAGTACCATCAGCACCATCTTCGAATAATGGCAATTCGATTACGCTACGAGTGATAACTACTGGGTTACCTTGGTTACCACCAGAGAAGCGATCACGCTTACGTTGATACAGATTGTGGTGGTTAACACCTAAAACCTTAGTAGAATTATCAGTTGCTTGCTTAACGGCATTCATCTTACGAGAACGTTCGTTATCATATTCAACTCCAGCAGCTTCGATAACTTTACCTTTAGCAATTACTACGCCTTGGTTTCCTTCTGGGCCATAAGCGTATTGGAACTTAACATTGTCGTTTTCTTCTTTCGCAACGACCCATTCCTGAGCAGGGGCATCCCCTTCAGAAATGACTAGGCCAGTATGCGTTCTACCCTTGAAAGAATAATCAGATTCAAGATTAGGAAATAATGGCATTGTGAGTTGTCCTCCTTTAGTTATTTAATCATTTATTTTTTTCTGAAAGCTGGTCCACTGAATAATCCTATTAAAGCTTCTTCAGCGGTAATCTTCTTATCGTCATCTTTTCCACCTTCATCTAGGTTACTTAATCCTGGATTGTTAACCGCACCTGGATTACGATGTGTAGCAGAAACAGAATTGAATTCTGTAAGAAGATCAGATAGAGAATCATTGAGAGATTCAGTAGAGCGACCAGAGTATGTTTCCATAGCTTTCTCACGGTCAGCCTCTTTTCCAAGAGTAACTCGTAAATCTACTACTCTTTCAACAAGCGATGTATGCATTTTGGTAACCAGCTCTGCATTCTGCTCACTTAAAGAAGTCTTCTCTGATTTAACAGATTCTAACTCCTCATTTAGCGTAGCTTTTTCAGCTTCTAATGCATCTTTAGCTTCAGTAAGGCTTGTTACCTCCTGAGTCTTTTCTTCTAATTCAGTAGTCTTAGTTTCCAACTCTTGAGTCTTTTCAGCTAACTCATTCGTTTTAGTTTCTAATTCCGCTGTCTTTTCAGTCAGCTCAGTATCCTTAGCTTCGATAGCACTATTGGCTTCATTAAGCTGAGTTTCTAAATTAGTCTTTGCTTCCTCTAGCTCAGCGACTTTAGCTTGTAATTCTTCAATAGTCAAGGCACTATCTCCTTTCTCCTTATTTGGTATATGTAAGCCTTCAGCTAAAACAGTTTGTTGGCTTAACACCCATTCAGTAGATTTGCGACCTAAGTCAATAAAACTACCAGTTTTTTGATGAGCAAATGCTTCGGCTACTATAATTGAGCCTGGATCAACAATTTGAGCATCTTGATCCGCAGGAACATTAACCCAGCTTAATTCATCAAACCAGATGTTGCCAGCAATCCATTCAGCTTTAATACCATCATAAACTTCGCCTTTGAAGTGTCCGCAGAATCCTTCTTCTAAGATATCGGTTCCACATACACTACATACGGCAGAGTCTGTTGTTGCTCCAATACTTACAGTCATAAGCAATTCTGCTATAATATCTCTAATAGCTTGCTCGTCTGTAATCTTAGGAACAACGACGATACCAGGTCTTCCAGCAACAGTCATCTCGTGGAAACTCGCATTATGTATTCGACCAGTAGCTCTTGTATTTGTATCATGGTTGTAGATAACTGGCTTTGCATAAGGATGCAACCAACTATAACAACCACTCATTAGTTCTGAGCTACCTCTTAGCTTTTCAGCTAAGTAGCGGACATGATTACGAGTCGTTCCAGCATGAATGGCTTCAATACGTGGTAGTAGATAGTTAATACCCGACTTATCGCCTTCGGTTAGAGCCGTCTTACTTTCAGGTAAAATATTAGGTTTGACAGTAACCGACTCTGTGATTTTGCGCGGATCTTCATCTAGGCCTTTCCACTTTAAGCGATTCAACCTGCTACTGCACCTCCTCTGTCGACGAATTCAACTCAACAGTGCATTGACAGTTTGGATGATAGGCTGGAATTTGCTTCATCAAATCTTTAATTGGCTGATTCAATGGAATTGCTTGCCCATCTTTTTCACTGCATCGTTGATTTGGTGTATCTGTATTCGTCTTGCTATATACGGCATCTAAACCTGCTTTATTAGCAACTAAGATTTTGCCGTAGTTAAACGCTCGATGCAATTCAGTGCGCATAATGAACTTTAGTCTGTATTGATTAGACTCAAATGCTCCTGTAATTGCACTAGCAGTTTCACTCATTGTGCTTTTCTCTTGTGCTTTTTCTACTAATTCCATCACATCTTCGATTAGTCGATTCATCCTCATTTGATAGAGACGCATAATTTCTTCTAGAGCTAGAGTAAAGTCTGTGTTATGAACTATAACTTTTTGATCTATCTCTTTTCTAGCTTTTTGCATACCCTCTAGAATGAAAGATTCTATGATAGGTTTGCTAGAGGATTTAATAGAAGATTTTACAAGCTCTGTGACAAAGGAATGAATATGTTCTTTGGATTTTCCTTGAGAAATCATTTTAATAACGTCTTCTCTCATGAAACCCCAAAGATTATGTAAGGATGAAAGTTGCGTAGAAATGTCCAACTCAGAATGAAGATTAACCATTACAGAGGAAGCCGTCAATACATTTGGCGAATTTTCTTCCAAATTTGCCTTTTTAGAGCCTGATTCGACGCTTTCTTTGCTTCTTGATGGTTTACCAGGGCTATTTTGCTTTCCATTTTGATTCTCTGGACGATTCTTATTATCACCTGCATTATTTGCTGCTTGAGCTTGGGCTGTCATTTCAGCTTGTGCTTGGGCAGTTGCAATCGTAACCATATTAAAGTAAAGCCTTCCTTCATCGGTTACAGGATCTTTCCCCATCATTTGTCTCATTTCTTCATGAGTAATTGCGTTCTGAGTAAATAACTGTACAGCATGATTCTCTTTTTTAATCTTTGCATCTAACTCGATTTCAAAGAAAGAGAAGACTACTTCATCATCTGGATTTAAAATAGGATCAAATCCGCCTTCAAATAAAAGCTCATTAATCATTTTAAAAGTAACAGTCTCTGCAAAGATTGCTTGAAACTCTTTTACTCCATCGTTTAAATCTGCAGACTGGTTATCACTTGTAGATCGATTGGCTGTATCTCCAATTCCCATTGTAGAATCAGATACACCAAGACCCGTAAAGACTCGCTGTCTAAAGTATTTTAGATACTCAGAGGCATCAAGCGCTTGTCCCTCTGCTCCAATAACTGTGATATTGTGTCTTTCAGGAACAACAATCCCACCATCCATTGGCATATCACGAATTTCTTCTCGAATATTTTCAATCTCTTCATCGCTTGCCTCGTATCCAGGTTTGTCGATTCCTACTTGATATTGATAAAGAGGAAACAGGTTGCGATAGATTAATCGTGCAACATTTTCTTCAATTTGGCGCAGCATCTTTACATCATCGAGCACATTATGTACAAATGGAATACCAAAAGCCATTCCTCTAGGCTTTTTATAACTAAAATGAATGATGTCTTCTGGTTTAAATTCTACGCTGTTTCCTCCACCAGTATCCTGCATATACCGCAGAAGCTTCCCATTGTCATCTCGTGAAATTGTAATAGTTGTAGCTGGCAAGACAAAATATCCAGCAACAGGTTGATTTCCTGTGTACCCTTGGGCATTAACCCCTGGGATCTTAGTAGACCCTTTTTGTCTTGCTTTGACAACGAAAGCATTACTATATAACACTAAATCATGAGCGATTTCTTTAAAAAGTTCAGTGATGGGTTGGCCAGTAGCTTCGGACATAAGCTTTAATCTGGTCCAGACATATTCTGTAGCATTCGTATTTTTCCCTGGGATTTCCCAGCCTTCTTTAAACATGAGCTCAGAATATTTATCTACTGATCTACGTATGTAAGAATCTGTATAGTACGCTCTTTGGACTTCTTCAAGATCGACAATCGATTCTTCAAAGTCCGATCCTCCATTCTTAATGGCTTGACCAACTTTTTTAATACTGGTCTTTTTAGGATCACGAGCTGGTGCATCAGTAAGCTTCATTCTTTTTTCTTTGTTGAATATGAGCTTGAATGCTTCCCATGTATTCACTAGGTCTCACTTCCCTTACTTATACAATAACTCGTATGTCTTTTTGGTCAGGTCTCATTTCAATTCTAGTTAATCCAGTTATTGAAGGTGGCAGGGCTTTCATCTCTGGGTAAGCTCCCCAGTATTCTACAAAAGAACCTCCGACAATATAATGTCTAATGTGTGGAACAATATCTCCTGTTTCGTCATCAAAGATAAAAATCTTATCAGGGTGATACATTTTGGCATGAGTATGTCCACTAAAGTAGATATCGGCATTTCCTACAACTTTATTCATTTTCTCTGAGGTATTGGCCTTAGAACCTGTAGTGGCTCCGCCGCCTGCCCCATGATGAACAACCATTTTGTATTGAATATCGCCCACTCGGAACACGAAAAATCCTTGGTAACCAAAGTAAGGAACATCTAATTTCTCTGCTAAGATTTGCATAGGATTAATCCCAATCATGTTCGCAATGCGTTCTTCATGGTTTCCTGGTCCCATACCTAGAATCTTTCCTGCATCTGCAAGAGGCTGAAGAATTTCTTTAAGGATCTGCAGTTGCTCTGGAAAATGCTTGTCTTCTTCAAACATGGCCATTCCAACGCTTACCTTTGTAGCTGTTTCTGCTAAATCTCCATTACAAATGGTATAACAGTTTGGCGTATCAAGTATGTATTGAACAAAAGCTTTAAAATAAGGAATGTTACAATGTTTACTTCCTAGATGAACGTCTGTGATAGGAACAATAAGTAATCCATTATTCTCAAACAGTTCTCCAGTAAAATCATACTTCAATGTCTTTTTAACTTTTTCTTCCTTATTGTTTTTCACTTTGTAAAAATGCTCTAGCGAATCATAACTTGTGTTTTCTGATAGCTCCTCTGCTTTAGGCCCAAGCTTCTTCATGACATTCTTCAATTTGTTTTCATGCGACATATCATACTCTCCCTCTTAGAATAAATTACGGCTACTTAAGAAATCTTCGATCCAGATAGACAGCGTTTTTTCATTTGGCCATCTTTGCATGCTGTTTCCATACTCAATTGCTTCATTAAGTAGCTGATAAATCTCTCTAGCAGAATCTTTATCTAGTAAGCTAACAATTTTGTCTTTTCTCAATTCTGCTTCCATACCATGCATCTTATGAAAGTCACCCATATGCTGTTGATATAGTTCATCTGAAAAGCCAATACTATCTACGATATGTTGTGCTACCATACCAAGTCCAATGGAATTCTCCATTCCTTCCATTTTGCTTACGGTATCAATGACATCTCCAAATACTTCGTTTCTTAGATGAATGCTGCTTACTAGTGTCTTATTAATTCGAATGCGATTGTCTCTGCCAGATAAATTGCGTAAATTAGTCTTAAGGTCTGATATCTGATCATTTTTGCCATCAATAGATAGTTTTAATAACGTCTGTATTTTACGTAACCCATTCTCCAAAGAATGTCCAGCTATATATGGTTTTAATAGATTTTCTAAGAGATATTTCCGCTCTCCACGGTATGGGTCATATTCTGTTGCTCGGTTAAGAATACGCATTAAGGATTGAGCTTCTCTTACTTTTAAATTAGAAAGCGTAGAGGACTCATGCTTGCTATAAAGCCTGCGTTGTAGATATTTAATCTGAGAGTTTAATTGGCTTAGCTCCTTTTTCTTTTCTACATATTCTGTAGATGCAGATGCCATAGCATATAAACGACGGACCTCGTTTTCTAGCATTTTTTTAATCCCTAGTAATTCTTCGTATTGTTTTCCAAGTTTCTTTTCTTGTTGATCGATAGATTGTATAGCGTCTGAGTTTTTATCCAAATTAGTAGGAACACTACCGCTTGGAACAAGCTGCGCAAAAACTCCTGACTTCACAAAAGTAATAGCATCTGTCCAATCTTCTATCATTTCTACAATATCTGGATAAACTTCTGCCAACAATGATCCATCTACATCTGCATGATAATCTTCAAAGATATCTAAAATAATTTGACGTTGACGAGATGGTTTGGCACTTAATGCTACTTTATACAACGAAAAAGGAATAGTCTTTGTGACATCATATTGATAATAAGAAGCTGCTTCTTTTACTTCTTCTATCATTTCTTCTGGGATCTTTGCATTTGTATCCTCTAGCTTCTTAGAATACTCTTGTTCTTTTTCTTCTAATTCTTCTACTATATCGACGATGTCACTCCATAACTGCTTTAGTGAGGCTTTCGTGATATTTTGTACCTGTGGAGGCACAATAGGTGATTGATCTTGATCAGGAGTAGATATCTTTTCTCGTTCATACTTTAATTCTGGACGATAGTTTAAAATGTCTCTCTCTTTTTCTGTATCAATCCCAGGGCCACCATAAAGTTTTTCATCTTCATTCATTTGTATACCCCTCCTATCTTTTATACTTAAAAAATAGACAATCCATAGGATGAGGGGGTCAGTCCTACGGATTGCCTTCCAAAGGGAGAGGGAGGAAAATGACCTGCAAAAAACAAGTCAACAAAGGGGATATATATGAACGAGAGAGGGGGAACTCTCGTGCATACCAAAGTATTACCAGCTCTTACGTGAAGGCATCTTATTCGTAGAACCGCGTGAACCCCATCCAAGTCCAGCGCCTCTTTTTTTAGTAAAGCCTGTTGCAACTTTTCTTGGTGGTGGCGGAGACGGCTCATCCCATTTCTCAACATATTCCTTCACTTTATCTTGTGTGCGATCATGACCCCTATAAATAGAAGATAGTGGGTCGACGTGACGCAATTGAGCGCTACCAAATTTGGTTGCTACGGTTATGTTTTCGATTGTTCTTGCTACATCAGGCATTTCAATAATGAATGCCAATAGAGCAAGCATCATGCCGTCTAATGCATGTTCATCTTCATCTGTATATGTAGGCTCACCTGTTTTTGGTGAGATACGGACAACCTGGTAGTTTGTCATTTGTCGGTAGATTGTTTCATCTATGTCCTTGTGTGGAATACGGAGCATTCCTCGTTCTAAAATCATAGTGGCTTGGTTGACCATAAAAGGCTTAATGGCTTTCTTGTCGAATTCTCTACTATGAGGATCTCGAACTTCATGAGAACCCCCAAGATGAATTCCTTTGACCTTGTCCCCTAGATTTTTACGAAGCATCTCGATTTGATACTCTCCACTGCCTCGGTCTGCATAAATAAACTTTGGATTGTAGATCGCATCTAACTGAATGATTTTTCTTACTGCATTATCGTATGTGAATTCCCCTTTAGGAATCTCTATGCGATTTAAAACTTGGAATCTACCAAATCCATCAGGAAGATTTTCATCTTCTCTACGTTTTTCCAGTGGATTATACTGAACAACGACAATCTGAGTAGCGGCTCCGAATTTATCCCAGTCTATACCTATAGTAATAGGACCATCATGTCTCGGCTGGTTAACCAGAGAATAACCTTCTGATGCGGCTTCGTCAATATAATCTTTGTTGAATACCCCAACCATTTCTGTACCAAACTCGGCAAGTACTTCGTGTTCATAAGCAACCTCTGTATACATGCCTCTTAGTTCTTTTTCCATCTTAGTATCCCATTCTGGGTTTACATAGGTAGGGAAATAGAATTCTTTCCATCCTTCTGCTTCGTTTCGATCATAGGCATCTAGATCAAAATAGTGACCTTCTTCTGTTTCAATAGGAGGAAGGACTTCTTCTTGATTAAATTTCATCTGAGTACAAAGCTTATAGAATGTTCCTCGGCGCCCTGTTGGAGTAGAAGCAACCATTACTCCAATACGATTAGGAGCTTCTAGTGAGATTGCAAAGATCGTTTCAAAGTCTGCGTCACTCATGTAGTCAACCTCATCCATATAAATCCAGTCGGCAGCCTGTCCACGCAAGCTTCCCCCTTCTGCACCAGAACGAGTACCTGCGGTGAATAATTTGATTTGAGACTTATTCTTAAACTTAATGAAGTAAGGATTCTTTGTCATGCTTAAGACAGAATCTGCTAAAATAGGATTGTTATCAATAAAAGTCTTAAGCTGATCAAAAATTAATCGAGCCTGAGAATCATATGGGGTGGCAACAACGCAGGTTGCTCCTGTTTTTACCTTAGCCCCACCATTGCATGTAAAAGCAACCCATAGCATGTGAGCTGCCATTGTCCATGTATTATGCACCATCACATCTTCGCATACTAGATTGTGAGTTTCTGGAACAAAGACATCGTAAGTTTGGCGCTCCCCTAATGGGATAATATCGACTACTTCTTCCCAAAGCAGATCAGCTCTTGCTAAATCATATAGAAATGCGCTTTGTAGATTTTCTGCGTATTTTGCAATTTTTGATAAAGAAGGAGCGGCTTTTGTGCGCAGTCGTTCATCTTTTGACCCTGCTACTTGAGCTTTTGTCATTTTCTTTTCGATACGCTCTTCTTCTATATAATTCCATACTTCTTTTGGAACGGTATGTTCATAGACTTCCATTTCTTCAACATCTTCTTTGATGCCTGCTAGTGCCTCTTCTTTACCTAGTACTTTAATATTCTCAATAAAAGCAAGGAGATCGTTCCGCCTATGAATCATAAGCTCATTGATATTTTTTTTGATTGCTAGATTAGACTGAATACCATAACGCAAGAGAAGGTGCTTAATATCTCTCATCAGTGAATGAGAAACACTTGAGATCCCAATTTCAGGGCGTGCTTGATTATGTGCCCACCCATTAACAGAATACAAAGCACTAAGAAAAATCGAAATCTGTTCTTTAGTTAAAGCAAAAATAGAAGCAGGAATCTTTCTTTGATTCATTACTTCTTTCAGCTCTGTCATTAGTTCTCGATCTAGAGAAGAAACAACATACGTATAATCATTGCTTACCTTTCTCACTGCACGTACATCACAGCGTTTGGCTACCTTTTCAAAATCGTGAAGGGTTGTAATGTTTTTAGTACTAAAGGTAACGTATCCTAGGTTATTATTTCCACCTGCAAGTAAATAGGCGATCAGCTTTAACTTATTTACATCCATCGTCGACGTACCGAAATAAGGCAAGGCATTTGGAGTTGCAATGCGATTCCCTATTTCTAAAGCATCAACTTCGACCCATCCATCCAAGGTGAGAACAGGGTGATTCCCTGTAAGAACGACATCTGCTCCATATTTTGTACGAACCAGAAAGGTCTCCTTCACTCCATTATCTTCAATGAAGAAAGACTCACTTTTTTCTAGTTTGTACTTATCATTTAGAGTAAGTAAGTCTTGGTTGCCTTCTTCTTTTTGTCTTTTATATAATTCTCTAACTGACAGATATTCGCCTGTTGTAGGATTAAGTATTCTCTGATTTTCTTCAATACACTTCCCTACACGTCGTCCACATCTTAATACTTTACGATGATGAGGGTGTCTTAGGATTTCTTCTTGATACCAGCGCGGGGCGTCACCTAAATGGTGAGCTGCCCACTTGACTGGGTCGGAGAGAATCTCTAACATTTCTTGATCATGATTTGTAAAGTTATTCATATTATCTAACCCCTATGCATACCCTGAGCTAAGATCCTTGCTTCTCCGCCTAATGCACTTCTAGCATTAAGTTTAGAGCCTTGGATTTGCTGAACGGCAGCTTGTCTCATTGTCATTGCTCGTTGGGTATCTTGATAGTTTCCTCCAAAGTTTCCTTGGAAGTTTCGATACCAGTTATATTTGCTTTTTTCTTTGTATTGGTCCCATCCAACAATAGCCGAAGGAGCGGTTCTTGCCGCTGTATAAGCCATCATCATTCCAGGGGCGGCTGTCCATAACATACCAGAGGCAACCCCTTTAATGGCTGCTGTTCCAAAATCGTCTCCTGCTTTCATGTTGAGGTAGGTATCCACAATGGCAGTTGTTCCAAACATTCCTGGTCGACTATTCATGGATTTCATCAAAGATCTCTTTCCATTATTCGCATTTTGTTGACCAAATGCTCCGTTTTGTACCTGAGCCACTTATATTACCCCCTTCTCATGTTATTGAGTCCAAATACCATACTTCCTGAAGCTCCAAGCGTAGGAGCGCTTGTGCGATTTCCTACCCCGTCTGCATTCATAATAGGGGCTGCTCCAGAATAAGAAGTTGTTCCTACTCCACTTTCTTTTAATTGTTTATTTGGAGTAGCTATTGCTGTATACCCTACAGCAGCTCCCGTCGCAATACCTACTCCTGTCCAACTAGATTGATAGCCTGTATACCCATTCCAAAGTCGACGTCCATCCTCTGCTTTTCGAAAACTTTTCTTTACAGCATAAGCACCTGTATTTAAGACTGGGTCTACCGTAACCTTTGAAAGTTGGTTCTCTGCAAAACTTACGAGATCGCTGCTTTTATTTGCTCCTGTCATCATCGCTTTCCCAATTCGACTCATTGTGCTCATTTAAAGTCACCCCTTATTTCTTAGAAGGAGAATTTCTGACATTACCAAGATTACGCTGGATAGCTGTTACTTGTTTGCTTACATTTGCCATATTACGGATTTGCCCGCTACTCATTCCAGCCATTGAGCGCAAAGAAGTTTGAGCGTCTTTACTCATAACGCCCCAGTTATTAGCTGCTCCGCTTAGTGTGTTCCCAACGCCTTTTCCAGTAGCACTATAGGCACGTCCTGCGTATCGATAAGCTCCCCATCCAGCAGCACCATTAAAAGCTCCTTCTTTGGCTCCTGCCCAGAAGCTTCCACCTTGAGCAGCTTCTAATGTCCCACCAGCAGCTCCACTAACGACAGCTCCACGCAAGGCATCTCCTCCGATAGCTTTAACTAAAGATAAGTTATCTCCGCCGACTCGATCTCTTGCATTGTTCCATCCAGCTCGACCAAAGCGACTCACTCGATCTCCAAGTCCTTGAGAAGAACCAATAGAATCCATTGAGCGAAAAACGCTGTCTTCTGACATTCGAGCACGAGTAGCCATTCGTTTTTGACCTGCGCCACCCACTATGCTTCTAACCATTTTTAAATTAGCCATAAAAGATCCTCCTATTCAAATTTGGCATTGCCCATTTTGTTGTGACCAATTCTTTCATTAAACATATCGATAGCGATTTGACCCATATCTATATTTCCATACCCCATGCTCTTCATAGCTCTGCGTTCTAGATTTTGTTGACGAATAAAGTTCTTTTCCTGCTCAGCTAACATGCGTTCTTTGCTGGTGTTGTCTTCCATATTCATTCCTATATCTAGGAGACTTGTTAATCCTACAACCCCTACAGCCGCTATCGATAAACCTGGTAGATTATGAAGAAACTTCTTTCCTTTTTGCAGTTTCTTTGTCACTTCTGTCTCAGACAAAGGTTTTACGTGATTCTTGATATTGTTTTTTGATATCTCACCAATCGTTATCTTGTTTTTTGTATTCATAGCTACGTCATCTGAATGATTTCTGTCTACATATTGAACCATCTTGGTTGTAAAGGGTTTATATAAAGCCTTGCTCGATACATCATCCAAAATAGACTGCTTAAACATTCTGCCTGCTTGTGTATTTCCAAATAGAGCATTCCCTGCATAGGCCCCTATAATGCCGAGACCAGCTGTTTTTACTGAATCCCCTAGTCCACCTAATAAGGTATCATTTTCTCCATCAAAGAAGTTTCCTGTCAACCCTATAGCAGCTCCAGCTACTCCTCCTATTTTTGCTCGTAAATAGTTGGGACGCATGTGAGAAGCCCCATAAAGATTCCCTGTTGAAAGCCTTCCCATCAAAGAAGATCTTCGCTCTACAGCATCTACAACCTGAGCATTTGGATGATAATATTGACCATTTATGAAGCGAGAAGGATGATCAGCAGGAGTTGTTGCTTGGTACATTTTTTCAGATAAAACTTTCTTATTAACCTCTCCTGTGTATCCCAAGTCTTTTGGAGAGGTTGTTACACGCTGATCCAAGTCAAAAGTGAGTGGATCTTCTTTATAAAGTTTTTGTATCTGCTCTTTTCGAAGATAAGTTTTGTTTTGTTTTAGTACTCTATGAATCTCTTCTACTTCCATTAAGGAAAGAATCTTTTGCGGTTTGAGCTGCTTATTAGGGCGCTTTTTTCCAGATTTCTGTTGACTTGTCTTTCCTCTTCTTCTGGCTCTGTTTTGCAAAATACGCTTGTTGATATCATTATCAGGCATGATTATTCATCTACCTCTACGTCAATCGTCTTTCGATTCCTCATCTTATGCGCTTGCTCCATTAATTGGGAAGCATAAGTCGATGGATCTAATGATACGGTAAGCTTATCTCCCGCTTTGTCTTTCCGTGTACTATGTAGAAGCTGTAAGATGTCATGACGTTTCTTATATAGTTTATCTTTGTATTCGATAGCTTTATGAATACTTGGAGTCGTAATTGCTTCTCCCGTTGCTTCAGAGATCCCTACCACAATATCTTGGATAAAATCTCCATCAATCGCCATCTTCTTATCTGCTCGAATAAGCTGGACTTCGATATCAATTAAGTCTTTTAGTAAAGACATGTCTACTATATTATTTTCATCGATGCTAAGTTCTTTTTGGTAAGATTGGAATTTATTTAGAATATCCGCAATTTCTAATGGACAACGCTCTCCTTCTGGTGCCATATCTTGTTGAAGCAATGGACAAACATCGGCATAAGGACATTTATCCCCTTTACATACCATTGGAATAGAGGCATAAAGACCATGCTTAGTATTCTTCATAGATATAGCTGTGCTAATTGCTGCTTTTCCTCTTGGAGAGACATTCCATTCTGCAGGAAGTTCTGTAGGAAGAAGTTCGCCTAATGATTCTGATTTTGGACGTTCGCTTGGTAAGTTTTTACCCTCACTCATTTTACATCCCTCCCATTCTAAAAATAAAAGCCATGAAACCTACGATACATAGGAATCCTGGCTTTAACGTAACCATTAACACAGAAAATGTCTAGACTCTATTGACAAAAGAGAAATACCCTGGGCTTCGGAAAGACACCAGGGCTGATCGCTAATATAATTTTGGTGTGAATAGGGAGTTCGGACGCATCCTCCCTCCCGTAGCCAAGATCCGAAGAACTTGACCCATAGTGAGGTATGATATAAATGAAAGTATGAAGACATAGGAGCCGCTTCCTTTGTTTAAGGAAGTTGAAACGGTTGAACCTTCTCCCCGCCTTAATGGACAATAACGGTTGCCCGTAACGTTACGATGGGATTAAACTACCACACCATTTTATAAGGACTTATTCATAAGCGGAATGTAGAGGATTTGAACCTCTGCGACCCGAAGGCCCTAGTGCTTTAGCAAAGCACCCTCTTCACCACTTGAGTAACATTCCATGGTCTCGATTGCAGGATTCGAACCTACGGCCCCTGCGTCCCAAACGCAGTGCTCTACCAAACTGAGCTAAATCGAGAAGCAGCCCCCTGCTGGAATTGAACCTAACCCATCTATGAATCGTGCGCACTCCTCATAGAATCGCCTACCGACTAGTAAGGGACATGATGGCTGACCTGGCAGGATTCGAACCTGCGACAACCTGATTAACAGTCAGGGGCTCTACCACTGAGCTACAGGCCAATAGATTAATTGGTGGAGCTTACAAACCACTTGCTTGTGCAAAAGTCTAACTTCAGCTCCTGAGAACTTCGAGGTATACGCTGGCCTTGTGGCATCAACCACGCACTTTTCGTAACGACCCGTCCTCAGTTTTCTTCCATCTTTCGTCATCTCCCCATTATAGCCACAATAATCCTTTTAAGGGGCGTGGAGTGGTAAGGTTATTTCTATTCGTTTGTTTGTGCTCTTTTAATCAGTTCATCTAAAAGGATCAATTTCGCGGCATTCATCGCTTCTGTGATATCTAGTTCACCATCTGGCTTTGCATTCGCAAAAGCTTCATCTGCGATTTCTTTTCTGATTTCTAGCAACTCTTCCACTCTAATGTATTGCTTCATAGGATTAACCATTATATAACCTCCCCTATTTTTAAGATCATTCATAATCACAAACCTGTACGGGACCGTAACTCAATACGCAGACAACTTGGAGAGTTTGATCTTATCCTGTACAGGTCTCTAACTATGAATTGAAAAGAACATAACTCCTTTTTTTCTTTTTGTAAAGAGATAAATTAGAAAAGAGAGAAATGATCTGCCGACCCACGATCCTCTGGATGTTTGATGGCCCGTATATTTCTCTCCTTTGTAGGCCGAAGGCTCTTAAACGACGCGAGGTACTTCATATACCTAAAGTGATTCCCTATAGCTAACGCTATTCCCTTTTTATATCTTCCCTATAGTGGAATCTTCCCGTTGATCCTTCGATGTACCTTACATATAACCATTCCCTATCTACTTGTAAAGACTTATAGTAAATTACTAAGGATAACCATGATAATCACAACGATCATACCAAAGCATCCCATAGGAAAACGTTCAGGTTCTTTTCCCATACTACATCTCCTCCATTGGTTTATGATCAACCCATAGCTTTCTTATGACATTGTTTCCTGGATCTGCAAAGATATATCCTGAACCATCCCATACAAAATCCATAGGAGTATCCATTCGTACTTCATCTTGGACTCCATCTTGTAGTCCTCTAATACTTCCTGCTAGTAAACGATAGTCCTTTCCAGGGCCTTTTCCATCAGGATTAATAAAGACATAAGAATTATAGTTATGCTTGGTACTATAGAGTAAGGAGTCTTCTTCATCTAACCATACATCGGTTACAACAGACTGCCTATCTTTCATTTGAATGGCAATGATTCTTTCTCGGTTCGGGCGGAGCTTTTCATAGGTAACATATCCATATTGACTGGCAAAGTAAATGCCTTTTTTATTCTGATCCACCCAGAAGTTATAAATAGAAAAGTCTTCGTAATCTGTCACAATGGTTTCTACCTTATCCGTTTGGAAGTTATATTCTCCTACTGTATAGTAGGCGCTTTCTCCTCCACGTCCTTTTTGCATGAATAAAAGATAAAGATGGTCTCCCTGCTTTCTTATGCGATAGATACTATCAATTCCGTTTCTACCCATGTAATCTCGAATAGAAGGACTCAGTCTATTGATTCGGTCTCCTGTTACCTTATAGACATCATCTAATCCCCCTACATAGATTTGGTCATTGATAATAGCTAATCCACTACTCCAGAAATAATCACCATTGGTGTTAATCTTGGCATGAGCCAAGTCGACTACGGTTTTTATATCGCCGCCGTTCCATTTACGCAGTTTGATTTCTTCTACTGTACCGTCTAGGAAATAGACGACTCCTTTAGAATCTACTTGGATCTTTCTAGGTCCATCTACCATATAGGCGTTTTGACCTCTTTCTCCATTTCCTATTAAAGTACTAACTTCTCCATACTCTCCATCTTCTACTATTTCGGTAATCGGGGCTCTTACATTTAGATCATCGTATTCAGGTGGGTCTTCTTTTACTTCAGGCTCTTTCAGGTCTTCTTTAGGTTCTTGTTCAGACTCCTCTTGAGTGTACTCTTCTACAATAGGCGTTACCTCTTCTTTTACACTATCATCAAAATCTCCCATTAACATAGAAGAAATGACTCGAATAATGATTTCAAAAAATGACATCTCTTTCATCTCCTTTACTTCTCTACTATTAGTTATATCCTATTCTTTGCTTTTTAATACATTAAGGTTAAGGTATTGTTAATGAAGTTATTGTATGTTATACTATAGGTACTATGATATGGAGGGTATTCAATGAAACTTATTCTTTGTGATTGTTGTGGAAAAGAACTAGAGAGGCATTTTAGGGGATCTTTCTTAGGAAGAGGAGGATTTACAATCAAGCTTCCTACATACATCGTAGATAAATTTTATAACGGGGATCCAGATGATGAAACAGTCTATGATTTATGCTGGCAATGTCAAGACAATATTCATAAAGCAGCTTACGTGGAGCTTCAAAGGATAAAGGAGGAAAATCGTGAAAGACAGTGAGAAAGAGTTAACATATGTGAAAGAGGCCTTTGCAAATGGAGCAAAAGCAGTAACAATGATTAATGGTAAGCCTGCTCCTTGGACGCCATTTGGTATGGAAGCTAACCTAGGAATATTTAGAAGTAAGAAAGAACGGGAAGAAAAATTGTCTGAGAAGCCAGAGGAGGAAGATAAATGACAGATCTAGATCAATACCATATTCCAGACCTAAAGATCACAAATGAAGATAATATCTGTCCGACTTGTAAAGAAGAGATTCCTTGGGACATGACCGTACAGATGATACGTAATGGAGATGAACTCACAGTCTACCATATAGGATGTGCTCCTTATGAGGAGTAAAAGAGATTTTTATCGAGATCGTCATGATGCAATGATTAAAGTGCATAAGGAAATACAAAAAGAAAGACAGAGAACTAGTCTACAAGAGTTAAAAGAACAAACCGAGCGCTTTGAGGGTGGAGAAATTAATAAGAGAGAATTTCTTCTTTATCTCAATGTTTATCTTACCATGCAAGAGAAGGATTTAGAGGGGGAACAATAGTGTCTCATACTATTAGTGGGCAAATTGTGATATCTTTTAGTAAGAACGTAGATCTTTTCTTTGATGTTTGCACAGAGAATGAGGTAACTGTAAATCAAATGAATCGACTATGTGGAATCTTTAAGAAGCGGTTTTTTGTAGAGCTAGAAGGGGAAATGGAAAATATTGACAAAGTGATAGAGTCTTTGGAGAGGAAGTTACTTTAATGGAAGATATGCGTATAGTAGAACGCTTAGATGGGAAAGAATGGGTACAAGTAGCGATGAAAGATCTTGTCCATCAAGATATCTTTCGTATGTTTGAATCTACAGGGGAAGTAGTTAAAGATCCTAAAGGAAATACACAATGGATGGTTAAGGGGGATCCAGAGTTAGTTCAAGAAGGAGTTTGGGGTGTGCATATCTATGGCGAAGAAGATTTTGAAGAATAGGACACAGTTTACAAGTACACTAAAGAATGAGCTATATAATCGAATACAAAGACTCTCTAAGGATACTAGCATTCCTATTTCTAGATTAATGGACCAAGCGGTAGAGGGGTTACTGGATAGATTTACTATAGACAAAAGAAAAGAAATAGATGATAATGAGAAAGACATAACTTAAGTCCTTCATTTCCTCCACGGAAGTGGGGGCTTTTTTTTATGCTTATTACTCGAACATATGTTCCTATATGTATATCAAAATGTAGAAATTTTGTGGTGAGAACCGAGCAAAAGAAAGGTTGGAATGTTTCGTATATATGCGCCCACCCCCTTCCCTGCGGACGTAAGTTAGGTGTTGCCGTTAGGAGGGGAAAAATGGGGTAAATTTTCAGGTCACAAGGTATATATAGTGAGTGGTGTGCAGAAACGTTCCGTGCCCACCCCCAATCTGGGGAATACAATGTCCAGCTCATGACGTAAAACCGAGCAATAGAAAGGGGTTTATTATGAAGGTAAAACAAAAGATGTTTTGTGAACAATGTAAGGATATCACGCAGCATACTATGCAGCTAAGTAGTGAAGGACATATTAAACAGACACAGTGTCAACGTTGCTCTAAAACTAATTAATAGGGAGGTTGTCAATATGGAAGACGTAGTATGGATTGATGTGTACACAGCAGTAATACAAGGATCTACACTAGTTACACTAATGGGCATGGTGCCTGGTGATAACAATGTTATTACATACCATGGTCCTAGTGTAGAAGCCGTGGTCAATGGACTAGCCCTAGAAGAATGGGATTATTTCATTGTGCTATAGGAAGGGCCCTCTATAAGAGGGTCTCTATATAAGGGGGTCTATATAGGCGCCTTTATATAGGGACTAGTTCCCAATAAAATATGCAGCTTATATGCAGCAAAATAAAAAAGGAAAAGGAGAGGATTAGTATGTTAAGACCAGTAAGTGAAATCATCAAGGAAGCAGAAGCAAGAGGTGCAGAGGAAAGGGCGCAAGAAGAAGCTAGAAAGCGCCTATCTAAGAAGCACAGTATCATGATGTTTTGTCTATGGGTCGGTTCAATGGCGTTTTTGTATTCTTCGTTTTAAACTAATAAGAAAAGGGAGGAATTAGAATGAACAGACAAATGAAAAGGTTAGCTGTATTTGGTGGTAGTGGTGCTGGTGGTGTAGCGACAAGAAAGGAGTTGCTAGACCGTAAGGTTATGCAGTTGATTGAGGAGATTGATCGTTTAACCGACCTTCTCACAGAGCTTAAGCTATATCCTAATGTAAGACGTGCTATCTATAAGGAAATCTCTCAGCTAGAGCACCAGATTGCAAAACTAGAAGATGAGATGGGCACACTGCCCCTCGATGGAAGGGAGTGATTCTGTGATTAAGCTTATTCCTTGTCAGTGCTGTGGGAAGATTGGGGTTCAGGGTTTATGTAAGAAATGTCAATTGAAAAAAGGTCTCTAGGAGGTCCCTCTATGGGGCCTCTTTTTTATGCTTTTTAAGGAGGTGAAAGAAATGATAAACACACTCAAACGTATGAAGTATTTATTCAAAATAAAATCCGCACTACGTCGCTATCACTATGCTCGCTGTATGGCAGAGAAGAACTACGCTTATCGTAAGTATACTCATTATATCAAAGAGCTTCGCAAGTTAGGCTAAATCTAAAAAGGAGGAAAAGAAAATGAGTCAGATTAGTAAATTCAATAAAAAGTGGGGTTCTTCTGTCAAACGCACAGTGAAAGACGCCAAAATGAAAGAAGAAAAGAATTACATCACTCGCCATGTGGCACAGCAAGAGGTGGACCCCTATAAGGAACTAGATAAAGTCATTGCTCGCCTTCAGATTCCCGTTGCTGGTGATTACGTTGCTATGAACAAAGGCTTTCTTAATAAATTACGCAAAGACATTCAAAAGGAGATGGAAGATATGGAATTAAACAAAATCAAATCTGTTGTAGAAGAAGTAATCGAAAAGAAATTGTTCCGTGCAGAAGAAATTGCTTTAGAAGTAGAAAAGGAAAAGACTCGTCAACTAGAGCTTCAGATTCGCTTACTAGAATTACAGTCTCATACTTCTTTGAAAGGAAAAGTAGAAGAAGTTCCTGAAGAAGTAATCACAGAAGAAGAAGCAAGAGCTTTAATTACTGAGCAGTTTGAAGAGGAATCTTCTGAAGATTTCCCTGAAACAGATGCGGATTTGGCAGAAGTGGGTCGCATCGATTCTTATGTTATTCCTATGCGTGGAAAGATGGTCAACTGGAAAGAAGCGGATGAGTATTGCGTTACCTTGAAAGCGCTTCGATTAGCTCATCATGATGGAGTAGATGTGACTAGAGGTTCTAGATTTAGTAAGCATAGTAAGTTAGCAGGTGGAGTCTACCAACGCTTTATGAATCAAAACAAGGGGATTCGCGGGGCTTGGGAAGGACTAGTCAATGAGAACTGGTCTTTGATTACAAGTGCTATGAAGATCCATCAATAAAATTCAGGGTCACTTCGGTGGCTCTTTTATATAGAGAAAATCAATCAAAGGGAGAGGATTAACGTGGGTTTGAAAGAATTAAACAGGTCAATTGCTATGTACCGCATGGGGTTGGAGGGAGATATCTCTCATGCGGTAGCTCAGCGTCTATTATTTGCAGAAATTGTGAAGATGGACGAGAAAGAAACAGAGGAGTATGTACAAGAGTATGTTACTGATTTTCGCACTTTGTTTAGCAATATGGGAGCAGATAAGGAGTTGATTGAAGGCATTATTGAGAATGGTACAAGCAGTGGTCGTTTGGAGTTTGCTATGGGACAAATTCCACAAGAAGGATCTGGAGCACAAATGCGCCCTGAAGACAAAGAACACCTGGTCCTATCTATGCGTCAATTGCAGGAGTTACTGCAGGCGTACAAGAGACATCTAGAAAGAGAGATCGCGGCTTCAAAAGAAGAGTAATGCCTCTTGGTTTGTAACACAAATACGCAGCTTATTCACAGCAAAATAATAATAAGAAGGAGATTGGAAAATGGATAAGAGATTATTAGCATTTGCAGCCAATGAACGTCAACAAGCGATGGACAAGAAGAAGGAGTTGCTTCAGTTTCTTAATGCTGGAGACAATCAAAAAAAGAGATTTGCTACAGGTCGTGTTCGTAATGGAGTTATGGAGATTAGAGACCATGAAGGCAACTTAGTCGAGCGCAGAGAAAGAAAGGTAGAAGCTCCTCCTGCTCCTGTTGTAGAAGAGCCAGTACGCAAGAAAGTCGAGGAGTCCACTTCACAGTGGGCTTCTTTTGATGCAGCAGAGGTTCCTAGTTTGCGAGAAGAAAAGGAAGATAAAGCTTCTTTTATTCGTTCGCTATTCAAGAAGTAGTCTATTTAAAAATAAAAATCTGGAGGAATGGAAAATGGCAATGATTAAAGTGGCAATTAACAAGGATTATGGCAGCTTCAACTTATCAGAGGAGTTTGCGGAAAAGTATGGTTGCAGTCGCTATGAGTATGAATATGCAGGAAATGAAGAAGGCAAGTTGCATCGTATGGATAAGGGATTTGTTCAGGCTCTTGAAGAGTTTGGCTTAGAAGAAGCCTCTGGGTATGGCGCCTACATTCAGATCGTTGAAGTAGATGATTCTCGTTCTTGGTCTATTCAAGAAGAAGATGGAATGGAGTGGATTGTCTATGAAGACTAATCTAGGGCTCGTCGCTTCTCTTGTTATGATCTTGGTGGGTACTTACCTTATTGGAGCAGCAACTAATGAACTTACAACAAGACCAGAGCCTGCTTTTGAAACAACCGTTACTGTTATAGACACCAAAGAAAAAGAGGAAGAACTCGTAAAGAAAGAAGCCCCTCCAGAAGAAGTCATTAAGGAAGGAAAGAAGAGAGAATATGTCACGTTAGATACAGGAGAGAAAATTACTCTCTTGGATGGAGCCCCTATGGAAAGTGAAGATGCTCCTATGAGATACACCGTGAATGATGGAGATACTCTTTGGGATATTGCAGAGATGGTCTATGGCTCGGGGGATCGTTGGAAGGACATCTATGAAATGAACAAAGAACTGCTAGATAAAGATGATTCTAGAAATATAGAGGATCCTGGTCATTGGATTTATCCTGATCAAGATTTAATCCTGCCTGAGCCTGTGTAATCCACTTATCTGAAAGGAGGCGATGCTTGTTTTGAATGAGAAAGGGGGTGATCCTACCGCTTGGGTGTCTGGTTGACACATGTCGTCGGAGAATGAATAAAAAGGAAAGGAAGGATTAGTTATGTTCGCAGATTTAAACACAGTAGAGCTAGAAAATGTAGTTGGGCCGTTATTGGCTGAGGAAAATTATCGCGCCGCAAATGTCGTGCTTTTACATCTTGAGTGGCGCTACGAAAAGGAAGGTGTTGCTGAAGAAAAACAGCATGCTTTATCTGAGCTTCGTCAAGTAGTAGATCAGAAAGTAACGGAGATGAATGCGTATGTGGAAACTCATTAAGCGTGTCATCCGTTATTTATCTGCTCCTTTGAAAGAAGAGAATGAAATAAGACCTACTAGAATTGATCTTTCAAATGGGGAGTTATTGCAGCTCGTACAACAAGTAGCAGAACAAGTCGTTAGAAGAAATGGAAAAGGCATAGGCATTGAAATGAGTCCTATAGGATTCTATTTCTTTAAAGGTTCTATCTTGCCGAATCCACTAGAAAATAAGATTTATATTAGCCCCACTGTGATACATCGGATTCGGAGTGCTGCACGATTAGATCTTCATCAATATGTGGAGATTCATATAGGTTATGCGATAGGCTTTCTAGAAGTAGAAGATCTAGATAAGTTGATTCATCGCTTAGAAGATTTGAAGCAGCGAAGGATTCGAACTTACGATGCATCGAAGAAGATTCAGTTCTTCTTAGACGAGCGCAATCTGAAATACTACATCCTACGTCAAGCACAAGAGATTGGAAGACACTACGTATCACAAGATGCAGTACACTATTTTGATGATTTAGCAGTGTCTAGAATCCATGAGATTGAAGATGCGCTAGATCGTAACTTGCACGATTTACAAAAGAAAATCACAGTAAAATAAAAAGGAGAGATGAAAAATGGAATTGATTTACTATGTCAATGCAGCGATTGTTGTGGTGTTTATGCTTGGTGCGATTTTGTACAAGTTAGGAAAGGTGTTTGAAGCTCCAGCAACTAAAAAGCCAGCCAAAAAGGCAAAGAGCAGAATGGCCTCTAAGAAGAAAAAGAAGGAGGATGCTGAGCTTGAAGAAGAAGTAAAGAACGAGCTCCTCAATACAAAGATCCATTGTGGTCGTATTAGAGGGGCTGTTCGTGATCACGAGATTGTAGAGCTTTATTTTAAGGAGAAGCCTTACAATTCTATCCGTGAGCTTTTAGATGCTGAGAATCTTACCTCTTATGAGAAAGAACACATCATTGAGCTACAGAGATTCTTAGATGAGCTTCATTCAGAGGAAGATGCCAAAGAAGCTTCTCCTGTCATAGATGGTCGCTCAGAAGGAATGATCACAGCCTATCATGAAGGACAAGTCATCAATGTAGGAGATCGTGGGTTGATGTTTGCTGAGCTTTCTGCAACAGAGCATGGGCGTCTTTTTGTTTCTCACATTACGCTCTATAAAAACGGAAGCTCTACTCGTTATCCTTATGACTTCACAAATCAAAAAGGAGAGTACGATGATGGGCTTTATTCAGACTTCCAGCAAGAAATGGACAAGGAGCGTTACTGGAAAGAAGAAGTCAGTGCTCTATATATCTTAGAGGATCAAATCAATAAGTTCAACAAGAATCGTCATCGCATTCTCTATGATGAAGTCAATAAATGTTTTGAGTTTATTTCAGAAGCACAAGCGATTCGTTTAAATCGTAGCCCAGATCCACTTTATACGAAGAAAGGGTCTGTTAAGAAAGAAAGTCAAGCACCATCTAAGCATAAGACACCAAAAGCTGTGCCAGCTAGTGTAACTAAGAATCAACAACAAGCGGCAGCTGGTCATGATACAGAGGAGTAGTCTTCGGGCTGCTCTTTTTGTCTACCTGAAAGGAGGTGATTCCCATGGAGTTATAACCTGTCCGTTCCTTAAGTCACTGGAAAATCAAAAGGAGGAGATTGGATGCAAATACTATCATTGTTAACAGAATATGCAGCAAGCCATATGATTCTTTTATTGGCTATCGTATGCAGCGCAGTAGGCTTTAAAATGATTGTCAACGCAAGAAAGCATCAAGAAGTTCGTGTGATCCAGCTAAAGCACACTCTTCATATGAGACGTGTGTTAGAAGCAGATAAGAAAGCGGATTTAATTAAAGCCTCTGCTAAGTTTTGGGAAAAAGACAACAAAAATACAGAAGAAGCACTAGACATCATTGTGTATACAGATCAAGTGACAGACACTTGGGGGGAAGAAAACACACAGCAAGCAATGGAGATGGCAAAAGAACATCATGAGCTTTACCATAGTCCAAGTGGTTCTCTTCGCTGCCATGTCTGTATGGAGACTATCATTAGCAAATATAATGTGCTATACCAAATGGTCATCCATCTGTTTGTAGGAGTAACACACACCGTATCTATGCTAGGCAATATCTTTAGAAAAGTTGGAGGGGGAAGTGACAATGAACCAGGTCATATTTTCGGATAAATCAAATGAAATAACTGTTACGGAATACGGGATCGGATACTCCTACGAATATATTGTCAGCAAAACAACGAAAACCGTAGCCGTTAACTTTAAAGGTCGCACAGATGTAGTTGAAGTACCTGCTTATCGGTTAGAGGTAGGCATTACCGAAGTTCATCCAGAGACAGAGACAGAGCTTCAGTCTTATGTGATTGATTTTGGTGCCCTTACGAATCGAAACGGAGTCATCCGTCATTTGGTGAGTAAGCTATCTCGCCGTTCAATTACGTCCGTAGATAATCTAAGAGCTTTGATTGCAAAAGAGATGAAAGGTCAGGATAACCTCTTTTATAAAGAAGCTGTTCGTCTCTTTAAGAAACAGCTCGGTGTCTTTCACTACAGCCCATTTGACCGAGACAAGTTAGCAAAAGAAGGACTTGTGGAGGCCCATATGGAGTCTTCAGATGAGGAGGGGTATGAATGACCTTCTCTATTGGAGATCAGGTATTGCAACGTCTTGAGGGGATAAAAGAAACACATCTAGCAAACATCGAGGAATTACGGAAATGCGTGGAATGGATCGAAGACGAGTACTTTAATCCTACAAAAGCACCAACATCGATTGCCATTTGGTTCAGTGAGAAAACCAACGAGATGTGGGATGAGTATGATGCACTTCAGAAGTATACAACGATGGATCCAAACTTCCAGCAATTTATCAAGTTTTCTTCAGATGAGATTGAAGCTATTGTGGATCGCTTTTGGAAATGGTCTGATCGTCAGATGATTGATACAAAAGCAGCTGCTTTGCTTCATAACAGAAGTCGTAGCACAATCTACCGCTGGATATATAAGGGGAAGCTCAAGGCAAAGAAGAATGAAAGAGGACGCTGGGAAATCATCGCTTAATTGACAGATTGTCGTCGTGTGACAATTGGGGCTAGAGAAATCTAGCATGGTTGGGTGGGTCAAGAAAAGCGATGTGTGTCTGTAGGTTGGCAGGCGAGGACACACGAAAGGAGGAATGCTTGCGAAGTCTGTACGTCTCCTTGGGAGAGGAGAAACTCTTATTATTTATTCTATTCAATCGGATATGTAGCCTAATCGTAGTAACCGAATCCAAACTACTAATGGAAGGAAAGAGTTTATGCAACCTAGTACAGAGTCTTGCCATGTAGTACTGTATCTCCCAGTCCATTTTATGCCACATCCGAAAGGTGGTGGTGCCAATTAAATAACGTGCCTGATGTGAATCGGGCTCTTCTTAGGTAGGGGGCGAAGCTTTATCGAATCTGGGAATACCGCTCGGGTCCTTGAATTTTCAAAAATTAAATTTAGGAGGAAATATCATGAACAAGAATCTATTAACCAATCGTTATGTGAAGTACACCTTGAAAGGAGTTATCAAGCAACAGAAGATCATTCATTTAGAAATGGAAGATGTTGAGCCTTATACAGAAGAGTTTCAAGTTGCCTCAGAGAAAGAGTATGAACTCCGTCAGATTTTAGGCGTGTTCTCTGCTGCTAAGCAACTAGGCATGAAGATAACAGAAGATACAACAGCAGCTCAATTGATCGAACAGCGTTTAGGTCGATCTGTTGATGATATTATCAAAGAAAGAAACCAGTCGGCGCTTGCTTCTGCTACTCATGTAACAAAGTCTACCGCTTCAAAAGTTGGCGAGTTTACTGAAAGTGCTCTCGACAAAGGATTTGAAGCAATGGGTCGTTTTGGTCGTTGGCTAGATAAAACTTCTAAAAGGTAATGTCTTGACCTGAGCATGTCATTAAAAGGCTCGTTTTCTAATAATGGGGAGCTCTACCCAATCACTTGAGCCTCTCAAGAAGAGAGTAAGAAAGGAGACTATTATGTCTAGAGAATTAACGTTGGAAGCATTTTTAAGCGCAGGAAATGAAGCAAAGGATCAAGTAGCTAAAGCTACTGGTCGTAGTGCTCGTGCTGTTGTTGACACTACGAAGAAAGTTGGAAGCACCCTAATTGGTTTGACTCCTGTCACTCGTGCTCACTTGGAAGAACGTTTGGAGGATATGCTCACTCATGATTATGAACTGTATATCTTAGTGCGTGATCTTATTGAGCGTGTAAGCACTTTAGAGAAAGGACAAGGTATTCCTGTTCGCAATATCCCAGAGGACAAGATGCCTGAACTTATTCAAGAAATGGCAGAAGCTGTGAAAGCTCAGGAAGAACAAGCCAAGAAAGAGGTTAAGGCTCAGAAAGTTGCAGAAAAGAAAGCTAAGAAAGAAGAACGTGCTCAAGAGAAAGAAGAGTACGTAGATAGCTTAGAAACCATGGTAATGGAGCGCTTAGAGGATATGATGGCAGTCTTTGGCCCACAAAAGGAGAAGAAGCCAATCATCGCAAAGCGCACAAGCTACAAGACTCCAAAGGCTTGCCCTGTAGAAGAAACAGAGCAAGCAGACAATGGAGTGTTTGCTGATCCGTCCAAAGCGAAGTACAACTACGAAAATCAATAAGATGTATGAAACAGAGATCTCTCGGGGCTGTGAGATGACGCCCCAAATCTATCAAACTATTAGGAGGAAATGAAAATGTCAGAAAACAAAAATGTACGTGTGGAAATGAAGGATGTTCAGGCTATGGGTTGGAATGAGGTTCGTCGTATGGCTAAGTCTATGGGGTTGTCTGCTGGTGGTTCTCGTGAAGAAGTCGAAGCTCGTATTCAGCGTTACACTGCATCTGCTACAGTTGAGACTGCTGTGGCAGTAGAAAATAAAAAGGAGGAGTCTTCTGTGAAAAGTAACAATGAGAAGATGTTGGATCGTTGGGCAGAAAAGACGCAAGATGTCGTAATCTCCCACAATCAAAACGCAAGAAAGGAGAAAGAGAACTCTGTGCTTCAAAAAGCTATGGATATCAAGAATGAGTTCTTGGCTAATCGTGAGTACTATGACGTGCTGGTTAAGGATGCAAAGTTCTTCCAACGCCCTAAAGGAAAGCGTATTGGCTACGTAGAAGTTCAAATCCCTGAAGACTATATGGAAGTGAAGATCTGGAATGATGGGACTCGTGAATTCGAACAACATGAGTTTACGGATTATGATGTAAGCGCCTTCAGAAAAGGAGTAACCAAAGGTGATGGTACGCTAACTTGTGCTATCATTGAAGGATTTGACGGCAAGCCAACCGTAATGCTTCCTAGTTCTTACAGCAAGAAGCATGATCAATGGTTTGATATGGTAGCTACTCGCAATAAGAGAGTTCCTGTTGAAAAGCGTGAAGCTTATACGTTCAACAACAAGAACCTAGAGGCAGCTCTTACAGCGGTTGTTCAAACTCTAACCAATGAGTTTGTCAAAGCTAATCCTGAGAATCGTCATGGTTTCAATGAGTCTTGCTTTACTTGTCAGCATTTTGTATGGCTTGGCATGAAAGATGGAGTAGATGACGATATCATCTCTCAAGACAAAGAAAGCACGGTGGTTATGAATCCGCTTACAGTAGATGAACTCACAGAAAATGGTCCATTCCTTCCTCAAGCAGTCTGTGGGGCTAATGGAAAGTTTGTAGATTATCAAGCGGTTCAAGAAATGAATGCAGCGGTTAGTCTAGAGCGCGACTTTATTCGTGATGAAGAAGGTCGTCTGCGCTATCAATCTGGGAATCAGCTCCGTATTGGTGGAAAGCTGGTGTACCCATCTGAGTATCGTCGTGAGTCTACTAATCAGATTTGTGCTGGTTGTGCTCATTATACGAAACTAGAAAAGAAGTCAGATACTAAGATTGCTCAAGAACTGCTTCATGCAGATGGGTATGTTTCTAAGTACTATGCGGGAGCTGCTCGTCCTGATCGTCAAGTAGTCGAAACTCTAACTGAAAAAGGCTGGAAAAAAGGATTCCCTGGTCAGTTTAGCAATCCAGAGGATATTCGTGTTCGTGGTCTTGGTGGGATTATGGTTTATGTAAGCGATGAAGTTCTAGCTTATGTAGATCCAGAATTCACTCCAGAAACAGAAGCATTTGATAAAGAGTTGGCTTCTATTGAATCTAAGATTAGTCAGATGTTCCATGTCGCTCGTTATATGAGAGAACTTCCTGCTGATCAAGTAGGGGCTGTCATTGAAATGGCGAACAACAAGCCAGAAGGATTATCGGATCGTCACTCTAGTCGCTGGGATAAAGCAGTAGAAGCTCTGGGAAATGCTCTTCTATGGGCAGAGGAAGCTCGTAAAGCAAAAGAGTATCCTCCATTTGCTCAGAAGTTCTTTGTGGAGTTCCGTCAAGAAGCAGTAAAGATAGACATCGAAGAAGTTATGAATAAGATGCTAGAGCGTCGTACTCGTTCCAACTTTGAGTCTATGGAAGATCTAAAGAAAAGCACAGATGTTAATCGCAACGATTCCATCCATGGAGTTTATGATGATCTTAGTGATTCTGAGATCGCTCGTCGCCTAGATGATGACGCAATGGATTTAATCTATGAAGCCATCGAGACAGGTCAAGAGTTCGTCATTGTTGGAGGAAAAGAAGAGGATCGCAAGCATGCCGTTCGTGGTCTTCAGTATTTACTTCAGAGCACCCTTACGTTAGACTTCTATAGTTTAGCTCAAGGGATTCGTCGCGATGCTGATCCTAAAGAAGCGCTAAATAAGTTAAAAGCATCTGACGAAGTTAAGTCTTACCTTCAAGCTGTATTGAATATTTAAGTGTGTTATGGGGGTCGTGTATGCGGCCCTCTTTTATTCTATTAAAAATTAGGAGGAGATTTATATGTTAAAGAAGTTTGTTGCTAGTGTAGTGAAGCCAAGCAGCGAGGATGTTGTGAAAGGATACGAAGGAGACGGACAATTGGTTCATGCCGTTATGCAAGAGCCTGTATTCTCTTATGTGTATGCCAATGAAATGTGGAACAGCGTACTTGGTGGCTGGAATGTGGATGATGCAGTAGATATGGCGTTAACAGAAGATGGCCCGTGCTATATTGTTCACCCTAATTTTGGGACAGCGAAGAAAGTTGTGAAACTAGCAAATGAAGCTTTGCAACAAGATCTAGACTTTATGGTTCGTAATTTCCTAGAAACAGGAAAGATGGGGACTTCCAAGATTGCCGATGATGTACTGGAGTATATCCAAGCGGAGGCAGAGAAGTCTGCAAAAGACGTAGCGGTGACAAAAGAAAAGGAGGAGATTGATGTGGATCATCAGTTAGAACAAGCGATGAAGGATCAAGGAGTAATAGTGGGTATGGAGTTAGACTTACAAGGAGTGGACGTTGTAGTCAAAGGATTCCGTGCAGGCGATGAAGGCGGCTTTGTGGTTGTAGATGCTGCTGGAGCTACAAAAGAAGTCCCTGTTGGTATGGTTGTCGATGCTGTTCAAGAATTGAAAATTAATGAGGAGGCTAAAACAATGGCTACAAACACTGTGAAGAAGGAAACTGCAGATCAAGTGGAGAAGGAAATCAAACACGTATCATCTATCGCTCAAGGGGATGCAGCTCAAAAGTTGTTGGCTGGTTTACAAAACAAGAAAGAAGAACCAAAAGTGGAAACTCAAAAGGAGGAAAAGAAAATGAAATTACGTTTAAAGGACAAGGTTGGTCAATCTGCTGGGAAAGATGCTCAAAATCAAAAGGAGGAATCTACTATGACAAAGAACGTGGCAAAGGAAGAAAAGAAAGAAGCTCCAAAGAAAGAAAAGAAGATGGGCACTGGTCGTGAAAAGATGATGGCTTCTGGTAATACTCCTACAAGAAAGCTAAAGGCTAACACTGTGAAAGCTACTGGTGGCGTGTTTGCAGATCCAACAACAAAGAAAGGTGGCGTTTATGCTGCTACAGAATTTAAGGCTTGGTACTTGAATGCTCGTTATGAAGAAGAAGGGGTCATCATGGATGAGTCTATCTTAAAAGCAGATGGTACTGGAGAATTCAAGCATGGAAACGAAGCTCTTGGTATTGATGGTATGGCGATCTTCTCTACAGAGGCTCTTTATGAAGCAGGCATCTTGAAGTACAAAGAAGAGCGTAATGTGGCGATTGTCGAACTTTATCTAGCAGGTGGCAACATGGTTATCCCATTCAAGATTGCTCTAAATGACAACGAGAAGATTCCTTCTCCAATCACTTCTAGTGCCGTTAAGCTTTCTAAGATTGCAGGGGTGTGGACTCCACAGTATGCATTCTATGCAAAGAATGTGAAAGATTATACAGTGGAATGTTCTTGCGGTGCTACCAATCACATCAACGAAGAGCTAAAGGATGGCGAAGCTTCTCAAGCATGCTACAAGTGTGAGAAAGAACTTGTGGTCATGGAATATGCAGGCACTCCTGATGGCGAAGAGTTGAAGTTTAAGAATCGTAGCTATGTGCAACAAACACTTCCATTTGGATTTGAGTTCAAAGAAGCAATGCTAGCTCAAGTGATGGTATTTGCTCATCATGCGTTGAAAGATAGCTTCACTCATCCAAACTATATCGGGTAACACAGTGGGGGGGCTTAGGCTCCCCTCTTTTCTATTACACAATAAAAAGGAGATGTTTATAATGTCTAAAGAAAAATTTGCTTGCATTTGCTGTGGAAAAAGAATTTCGATGGAAGAAGCCGAACATGCAGAATATGGACTTTATCAATGCAAAGACGCTCAGGCTTGTGTCAAGAGAGCTCACCAAGCAGAGGAGTTTATCGTAGTGGATTATCCTACTTGTTCCAAGTGTGGAGAGGTGATCTCTACTCATGCTACCTATCATACTAAAGAAGAAGCATCTCAGGATCAATGTGCTACTTGCATTCAGGAAGAAGCTCCAAGTATGGAAGACATTCGTGCCGATATTATGACTAGTACATGGACATTAGAAAGGGAGGATATCTAATGAAGGTATTTGTGACAGGCAAGATGAAGAAGATGTTGTTTGTGGTAATCGCTCGCATGATTCGAAAGAAAACAGATAAGAAAAAGAAAATGGTGCCGATTTCTCGTGTGCATCTATTCTTTCAAGTGAAACACGGATGGAGCAAGCACCAGACGTATGCTGTCGTTAACTCTCTTCAAGAGTCAGGGATCTTAAAGAAGTTTCATAATCATAATAATGGTGTCTTATATGTAGGCATCACTTTAAAAGGCTGGGAGATTCTAGAGAATGCAGAAGAGAAAAAAGAAGGGAGTCGATCATAATGGATAAGCAAAGCATGAAGCACTTAGGATGTCAGATCGCCTTACGTTTAAATACACAGGATTTTCGCCGCTTGGAAGTTTCCTTTATGGCAGAAGAAATCTCAGAGGAGGACTATGACAAAGAAAAGCTAGCGCTACAAAAAGAACGGGTTCTGATTCTTCAGGACCTCCAGGCTTTTCAAGAGAAGGAAGGTGTGTTTCCCTAGCTAGTATCATCCCGAAAGCGAGCGCAGCGAGCAGTGATAACGTCTTGAAGCGGGGTAGGTGTCCATGTCGATGGAAGGGGCCCCCGCCTCCCCTGGAGGGAACCCGATGGGTGCTTCGTGTAGAAGCGGGACCCAGCTTTTGTGGGGTGCACCCGCTGGGGTCGTTAAATAGGCCTTCGGCCATGGAATACGCCTACGGCGACGGGACAAGGTCAAACCCGTTTTTAAAGCATTCGGGAGGGTGGGGAGGAGTCTCTCTTTCTCTCTCTAGTATAAAGGAGAGGATCTTATGGCAGTGGTGAACTTTTTTACAAGGGGACCTATTCATGGGACTTGTGTGAATGAATTGGGATTATCGGAACAAGCGGTACAGTCTTTATGGACGGTGGGAATCTATGAGTTAGAGACATTACAAGAGGTGGATCCTACCTATCTAGTCTATAAATCAATGGGATTCTCCTTACAGGATATTCATGTTATGGAGATGCTACTTAATAAAGATATCGCCCCGTCTTCCATCTATGTGAAGCAGTTTCAGTCGTTTATCGGCTCCATTAAGAAGGAAAATGAATAAGTATACACATACTGAGGTATTTTTACGGGATATTTTGTCGTGTCTATGCAAGAATCTGTATATTTATAGGAGGAATGAAGATGAGAGTAAAGAAACGAACGTCTCAAATCGCCTTTTTGAAGCTTTATTATGAGTTACAGAAGGTGGTTGATAAACTCTATCGTCCTAGTAAACTAGAGAAAGAAGAGGAGGAGTTCCTTCTACAGAGGGCTCACTACTATCTCTATCACATTCTTACTCTATTAGAAAGCACTCATATCGTCAGCAAGCATATGGGCGACTATATCGAAGACTGTGCAGTGCTCTCATGGGAGTTAAACTATCACCATAAAGAGGCCTCTACGGCTCTCTAAATACGTTATACGGGTAGTCTCTCTTACGGGGCTGCCCTATTAGTCTGTCAACGGATAGTGCCCAAAATCTCCCAGCGGAACCCTCTAAAAGGGGGCGTGACTAGGTCAAGAGGTAATCAATGTGCCCTGAAGCCTTGTGTCTCAAGGGATCTCATGTTTCTAGGGAGAGATCTTTCTATAGCTATCATCGTCTTATTGGAAATAAGCCTATACTATATCTAATACGTAGGTTTAGGAGATATTACACATACGAAGTAGAAATTTATTTCACGGAGTGAGGAAATTTATTATATATTAGTAAGGAAAAAAGATAGTATTTATATCCTATAGAGGAGAGATAGCTTTATGAAATATGGAGATATAGTTCAATATAGAGGAAGTAAGTATATTTATATAGGGAGAAGGAATGATTATCAATGTATTCTCTTACCTATGAATTCTCTCTATAGTATAAATGCTTGGATAGAAGAAGTATCTCTTCTAAAGGAGGAGTAGTATGCTTATCTTGTTAGGTATCTTATTAGTGATTTCTTATTTAGTGTGTTTACCTCTCTATTTTATGGATGTTCTTACAGGGAAGGTAGCTATATTTATTATTAGTGTATGTAGTATTATATGGATTATTGTATTATGGGTGGATTCCCGCGGCGGTTCACTATAAGGAGGAGGTAGTATGTTTAATTGGTTATTTGGTAAGAAAAATTATCTGAACAAAGGGGATGTTAATATGTCAGTAATAAGTTTTAAATATGCTTTAGGGTTAAAGGCTCGTGATATTGTAACAGGATGTGAAGGGATTATTGTGGTACGTAACCATCATTTATTTGGATGTTCTCAATATGGTATTGCTCAAGAGAAATTAGAGAACGGTACTATTCCGTCGACGGAGTATTTTGATGAAGGTCGTTTAGAAATTATTGGTGATGGTATCTATGATCGGGTAGAAGATCCAAAGAGTCATTTTGCCGACATCTTTATTCATGAAGCTGGTTTAGAAGCGAAGGACAAGGTAACTGGTTTTAAAGGCAAAATTGTTGTTCGCGGCGAATACTTAAATAGCGCAAATCAATATGCTTTATTTCCTAATACTGATGAAAACGGCAAGTTACAAGAGCCTTATTTCTTTGATGAAGGAAGGCTTACTATTTTAGGAGAAGGTATTCATCCCAAGGAAGTAGAGTCTCCTAAACGCGGTCCTGTTTTTAATCGTGATACACAAAAAGGTCTTTATTAGATTAAAAAGGCTTAAATGTTTTCCCAGTATCTTATTTAAGGGGTGGTAGTATGTTTGCAGTTATTATTAGTGTTATCTTTTTATTATGGGTGATCGGTTGTTCTGTTTATTCTATGACGGGTCGTAGGATAAATATGACTATACTAGAAATAAATCTTTATGTATCGATAGGTCTTCTTATTATGAATGTTCTTCTTTTACTCATAAACTAAGGAGTATCTTTTTGCGGCGAGTATTTTCTATGGAGGTGATCCTATGATAGAAATGGCTGAAGGTACGAAGATCATAATAGGAAAGAAATGTGCTCCCCGAGATGGCTATACTCGTGCCATAGGAAAAAGAGCCAAGATTATTAGTAGCCGTCGTATGGATCATGTAGGTTATTATTATCGAGTCGAGACAGTAGAAGGTAAGTTCTATACAGTGGATGAAGAAGATTGTATCCCCGCGGGCTCTTCTAATGAGGAATATGTATTTCTCTTAAAGGAGGATTAACATGTTAAAGAAAGGGACAGAGGTGATCATAGGAAGTAACTATGCCGAACGAGATCACTATGAAAGATATGTTGGACAAAAGGGAGTTATTGTTCGTGAGCGAAATAAAGATGACTATGGGTATTTTTATCGCGTTTATTTTTCTGGATATGATCGCACAGTAACAGTAGATGAGTCTGATTGCTCTCCTGTTGTCTCTTCTAATGAGGAATATGCTTATCTCTTAAGAGAGGACCGATAGCATGGAAAAAGGCGACATTATTGAATACAGAGGCTATGCTTTTGCTGTAGATGAGATTCGATCTGATGACGTGGTTGTTTATAGCTTTGTATATTATATAAGTCCTATGAGAGAATCTTTAGATATAGAGTTTCTTTTTGATATGAACTTTCATTATTACTATAGCATTAAGAAAAAGAATCTTAATATTAAGGATAACCTTTCGGCGGTCCATCTTTTGAGGAGGGACTAGTATGAAAAGAGGAGATACTCTTATTTATAAAGGAAAGTCTTTTGCTGTAGAAGAGGTTCAGAATACTTACTTTGTTTTAACTAGCTCTATAAAATATGAAGATATTGTTTCTTCAAGAAAAGATATTTTATATCTAGGATATAATGCAAGAAATAGGTATTTCTATTTTTTAGATAAAGAAGCTTATGAACCAGAGGATAATTCTGCAGCGGTTTCTTTTTTAAAGGAGTGGTAGTATGCCTGATTTTCAATATCATGAACCTGTTCTCTATAAAGGAAATAAGTATCTTTATTTCTCTAAATCTGTCTTTGTCGATCATTCTATTCTTCTTTCTAAAGAAGAAGAAACCAAGGATATGGAAGAATGCATTGGCAAGCATTGGAGTAATTACTGTATTCGAGCAGCTAATAAAGATATTTATAGAATAAAAGATTTAGAGAATAACTCTGCCGCTGCTGATCTTCTAATAAAGGAGGATAAGTATGCCTAGACTATTTAAGGACGGAACAAGAGTACAAGGACGTGGCATAGTAACAAACCTACCCTCTCAAGGAGTTTATATTTATAAACAAATGGGTGTACACGTAATTCGTCCTACAATGGATGAGCCTGGACGTCAAGTAAATCCTGCTACGATTGAATTACTAGAGAAGCTGCCTTCCAACAACTCCGAGGCTCTTTTCTTTTTGAAGGAGGATTAGTATGTTGTTCTTATTCTTTAAAGCTTTTCTTCTTTTCATGCCCATAGCTATTATATCTGGAGTCTTGATAACTCTTTTTATTTCATTCGAAGAGATGGAGAGATATTATGGCGATTAGATTATCTGATTATCAATTAGGAGAAGTTCTCCATATTGTAGGACACTGTACAAGATGTCATGGACCTTGTGAACACGTAGGTGTGGTGAACTATGTCGGACGTCGATGCATTGGTTTAGATCGTAAGAATGGAAATGCCTCTATTCACTTTTATCCTGTAATAGATATTACTTATCTTAAGAGAATGCCTCCTACAAATGAACAATTTCTTTCTTTATTGAAGGGAAAGAGGGATTAGTATGGAAAAAGGAGACCTGATTCTTTGCCAGGGTCACTTATTTCAAGTCTATGATATTTTATCTTATAGTGTCGTTTTAATTACTACTGAACGATTGAAATACCCCATTTCTTTTACTTGGGTAGGTCATAAAAAAGGATACAATTATTATATGGTCTATAGAGAAATTCCTTATAAAAAAGTAGAATCGAACGAATTAGCGGTTCGTCTTTTGAAAAAAGAGTAATCTTATCGAAAGGGGGAGCTCTATGAAAGCTGGAGACATTGTATTAATCGGTGATCGTTTTGCCAAGGATTGGCTATATTCATCTGCCGTTGGCCTTGCTGGTATTATTTTAAGAGAAAGAAGTCATTCTTATGTTGTAAAAGCTTATAAAGATGGCATTTATTTTTCTTGGCATATTCGAAAAGAAGACTGTCTTCCTTTGCGAGTAGCAAATAAAGAATATGTAGTGAAGGAGTTTGAGGTATGAAACAAACCAAGATGTTTACAGGAACTCTTCCTATATTCCCTGGAATTCCGAAAGTAGATGAAAGAATTAATGCTTTTTTAAAGAAAGAAGAAGCGGAACTTGTTTCTTTGTCTACTTCTATAGATGAACGTCGTTATTTGGTGATTATTACCTACCAAAAGGAGGAATAATATGGCTTCTTTAGGTTCTCCTGCGCAAATGAAAATTGGACATCTTTATTTAGTGAAATATAAGAATCCAAGAGGATATATTCCTTTTAATGAGTATTTAGTCCAATGTGTTCCTATTCCTATAGGATCAAGAGCGATTCACAATCACTGGGTTAAAGTGATTACAAGAAATGGACAACCAAGTAAAGAGGAAGGCGTTATTAGCAGTGCTGATTCTATTGAAGAAGTTACTGATCTCACAAACAATGATTTATCTTTTCTTTTAAAACAAGAATCTAATTGATCTCCTATTATTTAGGGAGGGTTTTGTGCCTTCCTCTCCTTTTTATTGATTTTCTGACGGGCGGGGTTCTAGCCCCCTGCCTAAATGATAGGAGGGGATTCTTTTGATCCGTTTTCAATCTGGCATGAAAGTTTATCATAAAACAAGACATTTAACAGGAACTTTATTAAGCATTAAGAAGTATTCAGAAGAAGGTGTTTTGTGGTATGTAGATACTAATTTCAATAGTTCATTTTTTAGACCTTCTTGGTATGAACATTTAATGGTTCCTTTAGGAGTAACCAATGAGGATTCTATTATTTTATTAAAAGATAATCTTAAAAAGGAGGAGTATTAAATGAATACAAAGTTTGACTTAGGCAAGATTGTGATTCCTATTAGTGAAGAAGTAAAAATAGAAATTGAGGATTTGCATTTAAATGTAACCGATTTGAATCTACAGGAATATATGCAAGTTTTAAAGGAAATTCCTGCTTTGATAAGAGAAATTCAAGCGACTATTGATGGATCTTCTCAAGAATGTGCTTGTCAATCAGGACCTGATATTGGTAAATTAATTGAACAAAAAATTAGAGACATGAAGCCGCCTGTGGGTGGAATATTTGGTCATTCTAATCCATCTCGAAGTGAAGAGTAAAGAAGGGTACGAAAGTATTCTTCTTTTTTTATGTGGATGAAAAGGTATATGCCTTTTTCATATAGTTTCCCATATTTGCTATTAAAATTTTAAAGGAGGAGTTAATGATGGCAAAAGGTACAATGGGTAGTGCATTAAAAGAAAAAGCGAAAGAAAAAGTGGAGGAGACGAAAAAGAATCGTCCTGAAGCTGAAGCTGGAGTAAAGACACCAGTAAGACCGAACTTCCGTTTTAAAGGTGCTCGTAATGATTTCTGGTACCGTAACTATGAAGGAACAACAGATTCAAATTCAAATGAGGCTATTGGAGTGGTTCGCATTGATGCTTTCCCTGCAAGTGATGCTCAGTTTGATAATGGAGTCATCTGTAATGTTCGCTTAGTAACGGTTATTGGTGAAATCAGTAGTATCCAGATTCGCCAGTCAAAGAACAGTGATGAGGCGATTTATCTTTCTGCTCCATCCCGTAAATGGGAGAAATCAGAAGATAATGTTCAATGGTTTAATGATGTAAAGTTAAACCGTGAAGTCGAAGCTCAAGTTTTGCGCTATGTTGAAAGCCAACTAGAGCCTGTAGAGTAAAAAGAAGGCGGTCCTTTTTAGGGCTGCCTTTTTTTATCAACGGAGGCAAGTCAAAAGAAAGCCTTCAAAAGAGCAAGGTTTTTCTATGAAAAGCCCTTTCTTTTTATCTTTGAATTGATTTTTCTACGGAGGGGAGTACTATGTGGAAGAGACTACAAAAAGATATTGATAATAATCGATTCTTTTATCTCTTAGTAATTAGCTTTGTTCTTCTTCACTCATTTCTTTTTAAAATAAATGTATTATACTCTTATGTATTGATTATTGCTTCTATGATCACTTCTATGATTATCTTATTAATTGTCGATATCTTGCATTCTGATCGAAAGAAGGGATAACTATGTTTCAAGAAGGAGATCGTGTCTATATTCCTGGTCCTATTTATAGCTCTCGTGGACGGCGAGTGATTTCTAAACAATATGGAGTTATTCAACGAATTAATTCTCATCAATATTACGTAAAAGTAAATGGAGATAAAGGATTCATTGCACAAGATGGATGTTGGATTTTAACAGAAGAACAAATCAAAAAAGCACCTCCTCAAAATAATGAATCTGCTGTTTCTTTTTTAAAGATACAAAAATAAGGATGTGATCCTATGAGTAATTTTTTACCTGGTATGCGTATTCGAGTCATCGATCATGTCTATGGAGATTTTGGAAACATAAACATGTTAGGTCATACAGGAACCATTTATAAAAAAGACCATACGAAATACTGGTTTGTAAAAATAGATAATCACCCAGGATTTAGTTATCAAGAAGATTGCTGGATTATTCATGAAGAATGTATGGAGCCCTTATTGTCTACAAATGAAGAAGCTGTTGGCTTATTAAATCAAGATTTGTAAAAGGGGGACTCTTTTATGTATATTCATAAAGCAAATGGAGTGGATGGGGATTTTGAAGCTTTACAAAAGCATAAGATTATGAAAGTTGATACTCTTCCTTATGGTACAAGTACTGTATCTCGTTGTTTAGCGGATACTTGTGACCTACATGATATTGATGTTCGTATCAAAAGAATAGATAATCAATATTTTCTTGCTTCTATCACAGGCTTCTTTTCTTTTTCTACAAATGAACAAGCCCTTAGTTTATTAAATAAGGATGAATAAAAAGGAGGAGTTTTATATGATTCATTATGTCAAAGGTGATATTTTTAAAAGTCCTGCAGAAGCTATTGTGAACCCTGTCAATACAGTGGGAGTCATGGGCGCTGGTTTAGCTCTTCAATTTAAAAAGAGATATCCTTTAATGTTTAATGCTTATAAGATCCATTGCAATAGAGGCAAATTAAAGCCTGGTGTCTTAATGTATTATCGTACACAAGATTATTTAGTTGTGAATTTTCCTACAAAAGAAGATTGGCGCGAGGAATCTCAGCTTGATTATATCGAGAGAGGACTTCGTACTTTTGTCCGACGCTATAAAGATCGTGAAATTCAATCCATTGCTTTTCCTCCTCTTGGTTGTGGACTAGGTGGACTAGATTGGAAAGAAGTGAAACCCCTTATGGAGAAGTATCTTTCTGATTTAGATATTGATGTTTATATTCATGAGCCTAAGTAAGAAAGATTCAAATATTTTCTATAGGAGGCTAGTCTTATGCTTGAATTACTAAGAACCGCTTTTATTTTCTTAGTTATCGTCCCTATTCTTTGGGGACTTATTCTCAAATTATTTCGTAAGATTTTTAATATAAAAGCACCTGAACCAGATTCTTTTGAATCATGGACCGATATTTTATCACATCTGCTAGTTGTTATGGTTGTTTTTATCTTCTTTGCTTATGGTAGTATGGGTTGGTCGGAAACCATTTATGAAGGAGAAAGAAAGTTAGTTGCTGTTCAGGATAATACTTCTTTTGTTATTAGTCGATACAATGCTGATTCAAAAAACTATTACTATTATTTTGTTAAATATGGCGATGGGTACAAACAATATCGTGCTCCCGCAAGTCGTTCGACAATTTATTATGTTGATGATCCAAAAGAAGCTCATATTAAATATTACGATCAACAAGCCAAGTGGGCTTTTTTTCGTTTTATGATTCCATGGGATACAACAGGTGATAGTACGTATAAATTATATGTTCCTAAAGGGACTATTCAAGAAGATTTTACTATTGATTTAGAGTAAGGTGATTAAAATGGGTGTTTATCGTAGTATTACTAATGATCTTCGTAATGACGCAAAAGCTTTATTAAAACATAAAACAATTGATGCTAGTTTAGGAGATATGTCTTCCGATTTTTTTACAACTCGTTTACAAGAATTAATCTCTTCTGATTTTAACGGTGAAGTTTTTTACTTAGGAAAATCCTCTCCTTTTCAAGGAGAAGAATATCACCGTTTTTCAATTGCTCCTCTTTTGAATGAGCAAGCAAAACATCTTTTAAAAAGAGGTGATAAAGAATGAGGCTCCTTACACTAATTATAATGGCCATTCTCTTATTTATTGTTGTATTTGCCCCAAATCGCGAAATTGTATGGTATATTCAAGGACTTATTGTAATGCTTTATACTGGTTTTGTTTATCTTGGACTCGTGATAGAAGAAAATAAAAATTAAAGAGGTGGTATTCATGAAAGATGCTGTTGTAGAAAAAGTTCTACAGTATTTAGATAATATTGGAACAACTCTCAGCAATGGAGCTGAATATGGTTTTCGTATTCTTGTTAAACAGCAATCTATGGAAGGCATTGGGTTTTTTATTATTGTTGGATTCTTTTTACTTATTTGTTCTATTCTTTTGATTATAAGTTTACGAAAACTCAAAGTAGAAGTAGACGCATATGGAAATCTACAATTTGAAAGCTTATTTGATGTCTTTAAATTAATTGCTGCTATTATAAGCGGAGTATTGATTTTTTTCACTCTTTTAACTTTAGCTTTTTCAGGAGTAGAAAACTTTTTAAAGATTGCTAATCCTGAATATTATGCGATTAAGGAAATTTTAGATACCATTAAGGGTGAGTAATATGCAATTTGGAGATAGGGTGACGTATAAAAGAAGAAAAAGCATATTTATTGCTTCTTTTAAAGAAAATGCTTTTATTGTTCCTAAAGGATATGTACAAATTATTGAGGTTTCTCTTCAAGAATTAGAAGAGGGGTGGCCTAATGCGCTATAAAATCATTATGTTTTTCTTATTTCTGATTACTATTCTAGAGAAATACACAACAGAACAAACTGTACAAGATGTATTGCTTAGTATTTTTATATTAATCATGACTGGATTTTTCTACCTAGGTTCTCTATTAGAAAAAGATGAATGGGAGGCTCTAAAGAATGAACGAAGCTGTGATCGAAAAGATTGATTCTTATATTCAAGCTTTAGCTGAACAAATTGGCGTAGCTTCTGAATATGTTTTTACGATGTTAGTAAAACAGCAGCAGTTATATGGCTATTTAATTACTTTTATCTGCTTTCTTACCTTGCTCTTGTTCTTTTTTCTTTGCTTTGCAATGATTCGTATTCGAACAAAAGGATCTTTACAGCATTCTGATAAGTATCAAGTTTGGAAGCAATTGTACAATAGCCAGTTTGTTTATGAAGGATTTGATTGGTTCATTTTTATTTTAGTTTCAATTATTGTTCTTGTTGGATTTGTTTTTTCTTTGATTTCAGGTCCTCTTCGCATTTTTAATCCTGAATACTATGCTTTAAAAGAAATATTAGATGTCATTAAAGGTCAATAGTCAAGAAAAGGAGTAAAAAAATGTCTTTTCAATTAGGAGATTTGATTTTTATTCAAGGACGTATCTTTTATATTACAATCGTTAATAACTCTAATGATCTCATTAAAATACAGCCTGATGATGAAGAATCAACTCTATTTATTCGAGAACATATACCTAATTATGCTCGAAATACCTCTTATTTACCGAATAATCCCTTTATTTATCTTTTAATAGAAGAAGCTTTACCCTATATTCAAAGAATTCCTAATGGAAAAATTGAGAACAATCAACAAGCAGAAATAATTCTAAAAAAAGATTGATTTATAGGTTAATGTATTGTATGATATATGTCATAGGGTAGTGTAGAAAACAGTTACTTCGGCTTGTAACCCGTAGGTCGTGAGTTCGATCCTCACCTCGTGTTTTTTCACGAGTAGCTCAGTGGTAGAGCAACGTATAGTCTGTTTTCGCTTAATCTCCCTATTTTATCTGTCGCTTTAGTTTACTGGGCAAAATAGTGTAATTCCGCATCGGTAGCTCCGAGTAGGGTAACAGAAGGCGGGTTCAAATCCCCCAAGCGACATTATGGGATAGTGTAGGAAAGACTTCCTTCGACTTTTAATCGAGCGGTTGCAGGTTCGAGTCCTGTCTCCCTTATGGGGGTAGCTCAATAGGTAGAGCACTAACGCTAGTCTTTCCGCCTTATCTTCCCATTTATTTATCCTTGAGGATATAGAGAAACTACCCCTTTCTATTTGTATCTTCAATGATGAATAGATTATAAGTAGTGTTGAGCCGAGTTTTCTAACTCGGTACATTATAGGTCGAGGGAAATCAAGTACCAAAGTCATGTTCAACTACTGAATTCTTTCATCACCTTATGTCTAAGACAAGGGTTCTACTTTATTGGAGCTCTTGTCTTTTCAATTTCTAAAAGGGAGAGAAGTGAAATGAAGATTGTAAATGTTGGTGACACGTATCAAATTTATTCGGATGATTTAAAAACGTATGACCAATTACCTCCAGGTACATACAAAATCTCTTTCCATCCTATGGCTGGTTTTTCCTTAGTACAAATGCCGAATTTTCAATCGGTAGAAGAAAAAATTTATGGCAATCATAATGAACGTATTGAGAAGGTTTTAACTTCTTATGAACAATTTAATCGTAGCTTAGGTGTTATCTTAAGTGGAGAAAAAGGAATGGGAAAATCTCTTTTTGTACAGCTTTTAGCAGAAGCAGCTATTCAAATAGGACTTCCTGTTATTATGGTAACCAAAGCTTATAAAGGCATTGCTGATTTCATTGAAAAGATTGATCAGGAGGCTTTGGTTATTTTTGATGAATTTGAAAAAGTATTCTCGAATCGTAGAGGACAGATGGGACAAAATGAACCAGCAGAAAGTCAAGAAGACTTGCTTGGTTTATTTGATGGCATTTCTCAACAAAAACGATTATACGCAGTTACAGTGAATCACCTTCATCAAGTAAATGAATTTATGGTAAGTCGAACAGGTCGTTTTCATTATCACATTCGATTTGATTATCCATCAGCAGATGAAATTGATATTTATTTAAAAGATAAAGTAAAAGAAGAGCATTATCCTGAAATTAAACACGTCATTGCTTTTGCAAGTCGAGTTAGATTAAATTATGATAGTTTACGAGCTATTGCTTTTGAACTCAATGCAGGATATTCCTTCCAATCAGCTATTGCTGATTTAAATATTCTAACTGTCGATGCTCAGCGATATGATGTAAGAATCAATTTTTCTAATGGAAAAGTCATTGACTTAAAAGATCAAAATTTAAATCTCTTTGGAGATTCTATTCAATTGAATGCTTATCCTGAAAATGGAGAATGGTTATCTATTGATTTTGATCCAAGAAACATACAAAATGAACTTACAGGAATGGTTGTAGATGGAGAAGATATTAGACTTCATACAGATGAAGACAACCGCGTCTTTACAAACGAGATTCATGTAACATCTTTGTCTATTAAACAGCATAAAGAAATGGGTGTAAACTATCGATTAGCTCTTTAAAAGAAATAAATACAAGCCACTGTCCCCAAATTGATAAGAGGGAACGTCGGGTTTTCGACAGCCACAGAGACTAGTACCCGCTTGTATTTTTATAGCACCTTAGCTCAGGGGTAGAGCAAAGGATTCATATTCCTTGTGTCACTGGTTCAAATCCAGTAGGTGCTATCAGGGAAAGTGTAGGATACAGTTACTTCGACATTCTGCAAAAATGTAGGTCTGGGTTCGAATCCCAGTCGAAGATGAAATTCTTCGGTAGTGTAATGGGAGCACATTATGTACTGTATCCGCTTTATCTTCCCTTTTTATGGAGGGGCTCGCTCATGCGAAGAGAGCAGCAGTTTGTGCACACTGTTGGCATAGAGGAAAAGCATCAACTTGAGTATGCTGAGTACTCTTATAAGTCCTGTATAGGTTTGATTCCTATCCCCTTCTACTATGGTCTATATGACCACCAAATGATTCTTGAGGTAGTGTAGGTAGCAGATCCTTCGGTTAAAAAATATTTCTGTAAAAAGTATTTGAGGCGGTTCGATCCCGCCACCCCTTATGGGCTTTTTCTGCTACCGCTTATCTCCTCACTCCCTAAAAAGAAGGTGATGAAATGAAATGGTTCTTAACTTATGATGGGAAACCCCCTCTTTTATATCCTCTTGTTTGGATAAGCTGGGTCATTTTTTCTATCATAATGACTCCTTTTTATGCTTTATTAGCTATTTATTATTTTATTGTCTATCCTATTTTTTATCAATTTCCTTTATGGTTGGTTGGTTTTTGGTGGTGTACGACTTGTAAAAAAAGATTTCGTTTTACAGATCAAAAATATCGTTTACTAGAAGTCATTGGCTGGTCGATACATGATTATATTTGTTGTAAAGATTGTTATGATAAATATGAAGGAAGGTATCCAGGAAAAATATGGCTATAAAACAAACGGATCATGTTTTAGGAAAACGCTGTAAAGTCACAGATGATTTTCTTGTTAAAGTACGAAAAAGAAGAAGCACTAAAGAGGGAACCATCAAAGGATATTATGTAAATGAATATTGGCATCCTTATACGTATCGAGCTTTTCATATTCAGTTTGATGATGGAACAAAAGCTACTTATAAAGCAAAAGATGTCCAATTTATTTGATAGACTATAGACACAAAATCCATAGTAGGCGGTGGTAAATTGAAAAAACAGTTATTACTAGAGCTTAAAGTTTTATGGTCTTTTTTTAAGGACTTTTTAATTGTGTCAGGATTGTTATTTTGGGCGTTTGTTATTCTGTGGAAGATGCAAAGCTAGTTCGCAATTCAAACCAAATATAAAGGAGGACTATTATGAAATTTTTCTTTAGAAAAACAGAAAAAGTGATTTGGCTAGGTCCTTATGGCACTGGGAAATGGAAAGTTACTTGGTGGATTTTTTATATTATTCCCATTCGTTCTTATATTAAAGTCAACCCAATGTAAGGGGATTTATTATGAAAATCAAATTCGAAATTTGTCATTATAGACCTGAATATAATCGTATGCAATATAATACTTTTCATAAATCAACTTTAGAAGAAGCTATTGAGATATTTAAAGAAAAATACGATGTTGCTAATATTAGAGTTATTAATAAAAAAACAACTGAAAGTATTCCATTTAGACATTTGACTGAAAATGCGAAGTAAGAAGGTGTGAAAAAATGAAGAAACAATGGGATTCTTTTATTCGATTTTTAGGATATTTGTTACTAACAATGGCAATTTGGATGGTTTTATTTGGCGGAAGTATAGTTTTAGGTAATCCATTTGAATTATTTAAGTAATATTGCATTCCAAAGAAATTTTAGATTAGACCAAAAATTAGACATAAGAAGGTGAAAAAATGTTAAAGTTTCTTAAACAATTATTTAAGCCCAAAGACAAACAAAGAACATTTTGCTATTGTCTTAATTGCAGAAATGAACTAATAAGCAGCGACAGTTTTATTGGGGAAGAAGACTTTTATGTTTTTGTTGCTAAGTGTAGACAATGTGGCGAGAAAACAAAATGGTTGTTTGATGCACCTGTTCCAATTTGGATTGAGGATTAATGCTGTAATACTAAGAAAATTTGTATTATCACGGGGTAGGCTAATTGGTAAAGCCGCTAACGTTACTCTGATAGTCTTATCTCCTTTGTAGGTAGTGTAGATCATGAGTTACTTCGAATAGGGATCGAGTGAATGGAGGTTCAAGTCCTCCCCCCGTGACTTTTATTATGGGTTTAAATACCCACCGTTTGATAGCCATGAAATTGGCCATTTAAAAGGTTTGGCGCCTACCTTGCCGTGGAAAGCAAAAGGCGTCTTTGATTATGGTCTATATGACCACCTTATAAAATGGGATGTTGGCTTAGAGGCAGCCATCATCTAAGGAGTGGCAAGTAGATAATAGGCTGATCATGACGGCTTATTAAAAGGAACTATATTGGTAGCCTGACTGATATAGGGATACTACAGGGAGTACGAACGTTTAGTACGGTACAAGCGGTAACATGTTTGGAATCTGTTGAAATACAGAGGAGGGTCATGCACTGCTGTATTCGAGAACGGCAAGTAAGACAGTAGGATAGTAAGGTTGCAAAGAAAAGAAAACTCTGCGACTTAACCCAGCGACTGAATCCAGGAGTGTAAGAGCTGGCAATGCTATCTGTGCCCTTTGAGCCTTTGGCGTACAAGCACACCATTTTATACTTTGTCGATGAGAACAATGGTTCCTAGGTTAACCATGCGGGTGCAATTCCCGCCCATCGGCTCCATTATTATTATGGGGTCTTGTGCTGAGACCCCACCAATCTAGCATGATTAAGGGCAGTGAAGGCAACAGTTCCTTCGCAAATTTGGTGCTAAAAAGCACTGTTGCCGATTCATCTCCCTTACATAATAAAACCAAAGTAAAGGTGGGATTCATATGTCCGCTTTACAAAGAAGAAATATGCACTTAAAACAATTAAAAAAAGTAAAAGAACGTGCTAATAAAGGCATTCATACTCATGAAGATTATCGAACCATAGTTAATACCTTGATTATGTTAGTTGATCGTTCTTTTGAAGATGAAATTAGAGAAGAAAAATCAGAAGAACTTCATAAAGAAATTATGGATACGATGGATTGGTTTGATTTGAACGACTAATAAAGTAGGTGATAATATGTCTAAAAGACTATTTATAAATGGAGAGCGAATTATTGCTGTTCCAATCGGAGAAACACTCCCTGTAAACGGATATTATCATTATAGTCCACATTCAGGACACTTAGTTTACGAACGAGGAAGAATATCTTATCAACCTGTTTATCTAAATAGTATTCAATTAAATACAGAGTCTGTATCTCCAAGAGCATTATCAAACTGGAATTCTGTTCAAATTGGAAATCAATTTAAAGTATTGAATCCTAAAAAATCTCCTATGAGTTCTTTCTATAAAGGAGATATCATAGAAATTATAGATCTAAATCATACAGGATTTATGATTAAAAAACCAGGTTCTAAATTTGGAGGGGGTTATGTTTATTACCCTGATCAGTTAGAAATTATTTCAGCTAAAGATAATGAAGAAGCTAAGCGTTTTTTACATCCATTTATAGAGGGATAGTGAAGAAAAGAGATACTTCGTCCATTTCAAGGAGTGATCACGGGTTCGAATCCCGTATCCGTTGTTAAGCGGATTAGCCAAGGGGTTAAGGCTACTAAAAAAGACTCTTTTCGCTTCATCTTCCCTTTTTTATTATGGCCGACGGGCCACCAATTTACCATTTCTATAGATCCAGAGAAATCACTCCTATGTATTTTACTCCCCGTTTTTACATAGGGATGCTCTCTGGGTCCTACATATACTAAGGCAGTGTAGATAAGAGTTCCTTCGATTATGGTGAAATCAGAAAATAGACTCTTATTTCTTGATCTCCCTAGTTTTTTATGTTCAAAAGGAGGTTTATTTTATGGAATTTGTTCTTATTAATGCTTCTTCTTATAATGCTTGGCGATATGCCAATGGAAAGCGTTTAGAAGTAGATAAAAAAGATACAAAATCAAAAGACTATACAATAGGATATCGAGTTCCTCAAACTGAACATAATAATGAAATTATTGAATTTCTTAGTTGCCATGGTTTCGAAGATGCTATTCATTATTATCATCAAGGAGTACTATCCATTGAATTTGAGATGACGAAACCTCTTACAATGAATAATAATATTGCTGAATTCTATTTAAAAAGTTCAGATTATCTATAAAGATAAGGAGGTCTATCTATGAATCTAGATATACAGTATTATAAAGGAATTCCTTTACGACAAATTAAACGAAAAGATTACCATGCAATGAAAGCCAGACGATTTGTTTTAAATGATACGAATCAAAATGTATGGATTCCTTCTGTTTATTTAGAAAAAGATGGCACTCTAAAACCTCATATTAATATTGATTTTGTTTTTCTTAAATCGAAACGAAAGTTTGAACTAGCAGGCATTCAGGGTCTGTATTCACAATTTAAAAGACCGAATGATTAAAAGGAGGGGAAACCTTTGGGTTGGGTCATTTTATTTATTATTATTGCTGTTATTTCTGGATATATTGGTTATGTACAAGAATACCGTGATCCATTTGGAGCTATGGCAGGGTTTTTTACTGGTGTTTTTATCTTTGTTTTCATTGGAGCTAGTATCAATAGCCTTGTTGAAACAAGAGAAGAATTAGTAGGATCTACCCCTATCACAGCTATTCGTGATCGTGGAACTATTGAGGGGACTTTCTTTTTAGGCTCTGGAAACATCGATGAAGAAATGCATTACTTTTATATGGCGAAAACAAAATATGGTTATCAAATGAAAAAGATAAAAGCAGCAGATATTTATTTAATGGAAGATTCTGCAGCTGAACCACGTATTGAGTTTTATTCAAAAGAATTTACTTTCGATATTCTAGAATGGATTCTACCTTCTTGGAGAAGTGGGCGTACAGTCATTTATATTCCAGAAGGATCTATTAAACACAACTTTGCAGTTGATTTAGAATAAGTGGGGAGGGGGAATCATGTTTTTTACTAAACTTAAACGACGAATAAAAGAATTAGAATTCCAACTTGCTCAATCTGAAAAAAAGAAAGAGAAATTAAAAAAGATAATCAAAGGAGAAGCCTTTCAAAAACAGCTAAAAGAACAAATTGAAAAAATTAATTTAGAAAAACAACGTCATTTACGATGGTTATCTATGGAATCAGGCAGCTCTTGGAGAGGAACTCTTCTAGTAAATCAAGAAACTTTTCAAAAATACATTAAAGATTCTCCAGGATACAATTCTATGCGAGGATACATGGAACCTCCTCGCTGGTTTGATTTTGGTATTAAAATAGATGAAAGAATTCCGAATGGACACTATACTGTTCATGGTTTTTATGAAGAAATAGGAGAACTCTGTTTACATTGCAAAAAACTTATTGAAAAACCTAGATGGGATGGATATCCAAAAGATGATCCTAAATTTTGCAATAAAAAATGTTTTGATCAGTATCTCAAATAAAAAACAGAAAGAAAGAATAGGTATGATAAAATATATTTTAGCCTCTATCTTTTATTTTATTTCTATTTTTATTGTTTTAGGCCTTGTATTTATTTTTACAAGCATTACAATTCCTTCTGTCTCAAAATCTATGCTAGCTGCTCTTTATATTCTAATTTTGAGCTTTCTGCTAGCTTGGGAATTTAAAGATAAAGATCTATGGAAAATTTAAAGAAGAAAGGAGAAAATCTATGCTTAATCGATTAAAAGAATTAGGTATTGTGGTATGGGGAACCATTTTAGCTTTGCTTGTTGTTGCTTTATTAAGTGGAGGTACTTTACTTTATAAAGAATACTTTGGTGTTAAAAATGCCAACATAGACCGTCAAATCTATGAAGAATCTAAAAGTTATGTCAAAGGCGTAGCAAAAGACTTAACGAACTATCGATTTGAGCTAAGTCAAACAACAGATGAAACCGAACGAAAAGCTATTATTCGACTAATTAATTCTCGTTTTGCTGACTTTGATGCCAATGACTTAGATGATCCTGAATTACGAGCTTTCTTACGAGATGTTCGTAATGGCTATATCAAATAAAGGGAGAGAAAACAATGAAAAAATTAGTACTCATTTTAGTTACTTTTGGTTTAGCTTTTCTACTTATTGGCTGCGAAGAATCAGCAGAATCTCAACAAGAAAGAGAAACAGAAAAGATTTTAAAAGAAATCAACAACCAGGTAGGAATGCCTGACATTATTAACTTCTATGAAAAGAAACTAGCAAAAGAAATCTTTGAACTTCGAGATCGTTCTGATCTTGTGACTTATGCTTATACTCAAAATTTAGAAGGTCAATTTGTGTATTTAGGAGAAGCTGTTGGATTTGGGTTGCCGTACTCTGTACAATATACAAATCCTGAACAGTATAATAATGGAACAGGAACTACGCTTCCTCAAGCAGATCCAAATGGACTTTATATGCCCGATGGATTATCCGCTACTTGGTTAATGCTTATCAATCCTGATACAGGAAAACCAGAAATTATTTACACAGAGCCAACAATCGTTGTAACTCAATCGAAGCTTCCTGCTCGATTAGTGGCTCCTTTTTCTTTAACGGAAGACTATTAAAATACAAAGGGTAGTGCAGGCGAGAGATACTTCGACAAATGTGGTGTTAAAAAGACCTCTCGCCGCCTTATCTCCCTTATCATTATTTCTAAAACAAGTAACATGTGATGTCGCTCGTTGGCATATTGGCCGAAACCGACCTTGAAGCTAATAACGGGAAGTCGCTTCTTCCTGTGGGTCTTAGCTTTAGAAAACGACATTAATGTAAAATGATCCTGCTGTTTGGTATCTGCAGTAAATAACCAATAAAACAGCATGTTACTTGTTTTAGGGATAGTGTAGACAAGAATTCCTTCGTCCATCAGCGGGTCGTGGGTTCGATTCCCACCTTATCGAAAGATAGGTAGCTCAGTCGGTAGAGCAGCTGACCTTTATAGGGTCTTGTCGACGAATCTTCCCTTACATATTACAAGAGGTTCCCTCTTATAGGTAAGGAGTGAAACAAATGAGTTTTTTCGTAAAATCTCTTCCTAAGCCGTTAACCTCTCAAGAAAACAAAGTATTATTTGAAGAATTAGCTTCTGGTCAATTAGAAGCTAAAGAAAAGATTATAGAAGGGAACCTTCGTTTTGTTCTGCATATAGCCAAAAAATTTCAAAGCACAGGGGTTCCTTTTGATGATTTAATAGGAATAGGAAACATTGGCTTATTAAAAGCGATTAACACCTTCGATGTAACAAAAGGATTGGCTTTTGCCACTTATTCTGCTCGATGCATTTCTAATGAGATTTTAATGTTTTTACGAAAGCACAAAAAGACATACAAAGATGTTTCTTTTGAACAACCCCACATTGTAGATCCAGATGGACAAGAATTAACGATTGAAGAAACTCTATATGATGAAGAAGCTCCTGCTCTTGACTTTAATTTAATTCATCAAGAAGAACTTGCCTTATTAAAAGAAGAGTTAGATAAATTAGGTTCTACAGATCGCAATGTGATTTATCTTCGTTTTATAAAAGGTCTAACTCAAAAAGAAACTTCAGATCAGCTGAAACTTTCTCAGTCTTATATTTCTCGATTAGAAAAAAAGATTATCAACACAATGAAACAAAATATACAAAGAAAAGAAAGGAAAGGAGAGAAGAAAATGACTCAAATAGTTAAAGCCAATAAAGAAAAAGCGATTCAATTGCTACGTGAAACAAAATTATCTTATGCTGAAATTGCAGAACAGACAGGAGTTCCAAAAGGAACGGTTGGAGTTTATGCTTCTAAGTATAATTATCGTCCAAAAGAAGTACGAGATCAATTAAAAAAAGATAAAACAGGCCGTCCTAGAAAAGCAGTTTCTCAGACTCCTGTTGTTGCACTAGAAAAACCAGTCGATACTTCTGTGGAAAAAGTAACTGCTCCTTCTACAGCAGGAAGAATTACAAAAAAGATTAACATTTCCTATCAAGGAGAAGGAGAACAAGTAGAAACTACTCTAGTAATTGAAGAGTTGGAAAAGATCGCGGCTCTTCTAAAAGCAAATGAACCCCATCAAAAATCTATTGATTTTAAATTAGAAATTACTTCTAGTTCTATATGAGGTGATACAATGATTTTTAATTGGACACTTGTTGTTATACTTGGAGCTGCGTCTTTATTCTTTCTTTTGCTTTTAATTGTTGGTTTTTATACAATTGCCACTAAGAACGCAACAGAGGATTATATAGGTGGATTTTTTGTTGCTGCTCTTTTATTTGCTCTATTTACTTTATTAGAAGCAAGATTATTAGATCATATTTTAAATTTATAAAACTAAGGAGGAATTTTAATGGCACGTCATAGAGATGCTGGAGGCAGCATACCTAGTACATGCAGATATGAAAGAGCTACAAGCATGAATTCAAGTCATTCAACCCCTAGTCAGCGTCAATTAAATTATGGATATGAGCAAGAAGGATCTAAGGATAAACAAGGTATCAGCAAAAAAGAAGATAAAAAAGATTAATCAAATAAGATCATAGGAGGAAATAATATGTCAAAATTTAATCAGAGTAGTGTAGGAAAAATGAAAACAGTCAACAAGGCTGGAGGTCAAGCTTTTAAAATTTCATCTTTAAAAGAAGAATTGACTCTCTCTGTATTGACATCATTCTTTGGGGAGAAAAAGTATTATGGAGGAACAGATAGTCAGCTAGCGATTAATGCAGATAAAGTGATTGGACAAGATCCTCAATTTGTCGCAAATCTTGCTTTATTTGCAAGAGAGCAGCTTTACTTACGTTCAGTAAGTCATGTCTTGGTTAGTCATTTAGCTCACCATACGAGTGGAAAGCCTTTTGCTCGTAAAGCTATTGCAGGAATCTGCAAACGTCCTGATGATATGACAGAAATTATGGCTTATTATTTAGGAACTTATGGAAAACCACTTCCCAACTCTTTAAAGAAAGGTTTAGCGGATGCTTTTGCCACATTTGATGAGTATCAGCTGGCAAAATACAATCGTAAGCAAGAAGTGACTTTAAAAGATGTTTTCCGATTAGTCGGACCTTCGGCTCCGAAAGGTTCTGAAAAATACGAACTTTATGGTCGCTTATTAAATGATGATCTAGCGATTCCTTATACTTGGGAAACAGAACTTTCTGCAAAAGGAAACACGAAAGAAGCGTGGGAGGATTTAATTGCTTCTAAGCGCTTACCTTATATGGCAACTCTTCGGAATCTCCGAAACATTCATAACTCTAATGCAGATAATACACAAGATGCATATGATTATATTGCCAATCCATTAGCAGTAGAGCATTCTAAGCAGCTTCCTTTCCGTTTTTACAATGCTTATCGTGAACTTCGAGATATCAGTTTTTCTAAAGCTCCCTTAAAGGCTGTTTCTCAAGCCATGGAGTTTTCTAAAGAAAATTTAATTAAGATGCCAGGCCGTACTGTCCTTTTAGCAGATGTTTCAGGATCTATGGGAGGAACTATGTCTACTCGTGGAACCACCACTTATCGAGACATTGCTTTATTAATGGCTTCGATGGCGGATAGCATTTCAGAAGAAGCTATGGTTGGTGTTTTTGGTCAAAACTTTAAATATGTTACGATTCCTGATGATTATTCCATTCTAGCTGCTATGACTTATTTACAAGGCATCAGCGTAGGACATGCGACTCATTTAAATAAGCCTTTAGCTCACTTATTAGAAAAGAAAATCAAAGTAGATCGGATTGTTGTTTTTTCTGATATGCAAGCTTATACTTCTAAAGGAGGTATTTTCTGGTCTCATGACAAAGAACGTAGAGATCCTCAAGCCATTATTGAACAATATCGGAAAGAAGTAAATCCAGATGTTTGGATTCATTCTGTTGATTTAACAGGATATGGAACCACTCAGTTCTTAGGGAAAAATGTAAATCTAATCGCTGGTTGGAGTGAAAAGATTTTAGATTATATTATGCTTGCTGAAAAAGGCATGGGAAATCTAGTCAAAGAAATTGAGATATATGCATAAAAAGGTGGGCCTTGTGCCTGCCTTTTTTTATTGAGGTGATTAGATATGTTTGTTCAAATTACCAAACCAGATTACTGGTACAAAAGAAATAGTATAGGAAAAATATTAGAAGTAGAAAAACGTAAAGAGATGGTAGAAGCTTATTTTCTTATTCATAGTGATTTGAATGACGATGTATTAAGCACTATTTTTAATGAAAAAGTAAAATCATTAAAAAGTACTCACTATCATTTTATAGGGTGTTGGATCGACTTAAGAGATGCTATTCCTATTAAACAAGATAATGAATTCTATTCTGTTTTCTTAAAAGAAGAAAGTTGGTGATTTGATGTTTGTTTTATTAAAACAAATGCCTATTTATTCGAGTTACTGGTATTCCAATCCAAGGGCTCTTCACAAAATATATGAAGTAGAAGAAAAAGAAAATCGCTTTATTTTGCTTAAATCTAAACATAACGATGACTGTTTTTCAAAAATAGACAATGCAACATATGTAAATGGAAGCACTCCTGATGCTAATCTATGTTATTTAGAATGCTGGATTGATAAAGAAGATGCTATTCCTGTTGATAATAAAGAATATGATTTTGAAAACAAGGATCTTATAAGTCTGTTAAAAAAGGAGGATTCTTATGAATATTGAGGACATTGTTTGTCGGTATAGTGAAAGTCAGTGGACAATGACAGAAGCTGCTCGTTGGTTTGATATCTTAACTCAACAAGGCATTTATATTCCTGATATTGAATCTCTGTATTTAGATGGTCTTGCTTGTTATCAACAACAAAAGAAAGATGAAGAAGACTTTTTTCAATCTCATATAGAATAGGAGAAATCTAATGAAACCTTTCCGCGTAATTGTCGCTGGTGGCCGTGATTTTAATGACTATGAGTTAATGAAAAGAAAGTTAGATCATATTCTTTCAAAAGTATCTTTAAAAAGAGACATTATTATTATTAGTGGAACGGCTCGTGGAGCTGATTCACTAGGAGAACGTTATGCTCGTGAAAAAGGATACAAGGTAGAACGCTTTTCCGCTGACTGGAACCGCTTCGGAAAATCTGCTGGATATAAGCGAAATACTCAGATGGCAGAAGTCGCTCAAGCTTGTATTTGTTTTTGGGATCAAAATTCTCGTGGAACACAACATATGATTAACATCGCTCGAGATAAAGAATTAAAAGTTCGTATTATCTATTATTAAGGAGATGATCATATGGAAAATAAGGAGATGACGCATTTGGAAAAATACATCTGGGCTATGCAGAAATTATCAGAAGGACGCAAACTTTGTTGTGAGGATGGAGATAACCTTTATCACAACTACAATGTTGGAAATCTATCTTATCAATCTAAAATTGTTTATTTTTATTTAAATAAAACAGATCGAATATTTGCCAAAATAGAAGACGGCAGTATTGTTGCTTATGATTTGCAGTTAACTGATTTCCTTTCTCGTTCTTTTAAAATTTATCGAGATAAACCTATACGTAAAGTTTCTCTAGAAATGCTAGAAGAACTTTTCGGAGAACCGATTGAAATTGTTAGTAAAAAAAAGATAAAGGAGTGAGTTCAGTGCCTCGCCCTATAACATCTTTACAAATCTCTCTAAATATTACACATGAAACTTTACTGCAAATTCTTACAAAAGTTAAAATGAGTGATCAACAAATCAAAAGTCTATACAATACTATTCATATTGTTGAATCTATACAACATAAGATAAAATAGGGGGACCAACATGAGATTTTTTTTGGCCTGGATTTCTATTATCCTAATTGCATTTGCCATTGGAAATTTTGTTATTAATTCATAAAGGGGGAAACCTATATGACAGTGATGAATATTCATATAGGAGTGGATATTGATGAATATCTTCAAGAAAATGAAAAACTAATCTTTTCTGTAGCGAATCGCTATCAAAGACGTGGAGCATTAATCGGACTAGAGTTAGATGATTTAGTTCAAGTAGGAACCATAGGGTTTATTAAAGCCTATCAGCGTTTTGATCCAACTTCTTTCTTAAATGAAAAAGGGGAAGGGGTCCAATTTTCTACGTATGCTATTCCAGCTATTGAAGGAGAAATTCAACGATATCTCCGAGACCAAAATCCTGTATTAAAATTTCCAAGGACAATAAAAGAATTGTCTTACAAAGTCCAAAAACAAAAGTTGCATAATGCTTCTATCCCTGAAATTGCAGAGACATTAGATGTTTCGATTCAGATGGCAGAAGACGTAATTATTTATTTGGAATCTCGGGTTCCTATTTTTCTAGGAAACTATTCTTTTCAAAGTTCTCAAGATGATTCTTCAATTACGTTACTTGAAGAAATTATGAAAGAAGAAGATTTTTCTTCTATGTATGTTCATGATTTTATTTCTAGTCTTGGTGATCGAGACCAGGCTATATTAAAGCTGCGTCTACAAGACAAAACACAAAAAGAAATAGGAGAAGAGCTTGGATATACCCAGGTTCATATTGGTCGTTTATTAAGCGATATTCAAAAAAAGTATATTCGTTATTTAAATGGTACACAATGAAACCAAAGGAAAGCGAGGGAAAACAATGACTATTTTAGAAACAAAAGAAAAAGAAGCTTTGGAATTATTATCTACTTCTGACATGTCCATTAGCGAAGTAAGCAATCGTACAGGACTGTCCATGTCTCGTATTCGAGATTTATCAGAAAAAAGCATTGATAAGAGAACTTTGAAGGAGCATACAGGAGATCGTGAGAAGGCGATTGAACTTTTAGAAACCACAACTTTAACCTACAAAGAAATTAGTGAACAAACAGGTGTGCCATTAGGAAGCATCGCTCCTTTAGCGCGAAAGCATCGTCCAAAAGAAATGAGACTTAAAAATACTCCATGGAAAAAAAGTAAGATTTCTAATTGGAAGAAAGAAGAGCCAGAAGAAAAACATCCTATTACTCACATAGTTGAAGAAACAAAAGAAGAACCAGTCGAACGCACTTTTGATTTTAGCCGCTCTTTTAATATTGAATTAGAAGGAACAGAAGTCCCTGTTTCTGATTTTATTAAAGAAATCAACAGTGTACGAATTTTTCTACAAGAAATGAAAAATGCTAAGGTTTCTTTTAGTATTGGAATCAACGTTCGAGGAGAAAAGGAGTAGTCTTTTCCCTTGAACAAATGACTTATAAAGGGAGTGAATAAAATGGAAGGAAGCCTTGTCCGTATTGGTTCTACCCATGGAAAGAAGTATGGTTATACCATTTTAGAAGGAGCTATTGCTCGTGTGTACTATCAATTTACATCAAGCATGTATATTGTAAAGCTCCTTAGTACACCAAAAATTGGTGGTCAAGCTCATTTATTAGATGAGTATGCGATTCATCAAGAAGATCTTATTTTGCTAGACGAGGAAGAGTTTGAGTCAGGAGAAGAATCCTCTGATGAAGCAGCAACGGAAGAACTTACCATTGATGATGTGTATGTTGGTAGTTTTATTCGCATAGGAAGTCAATATGCAGACAAGATGGATTATGAAGCTTGTGTTGATTGCGATGCTATCGTGAAGCACAAATTCAATTCTTATATAGAAGCAAACATCTTAACAGGAGAAGACGCAGGAAAAGTGAAAGATATTCATGTAGAAGATGTTCTTCCTGCAGCTACTAACTATCCAGAAACTCTCTATTACGTACTTGTTGATCATGAAGCAGAGATTATCTATTATTCTACTATTAAAGAGCAGGTAGCTACCATTTCTAATCATATAGATTCAGAGATTGTTCGAGCAGGAAATGTTTCTTCTATGGAATACTTATTAAGCCATTATGGTTATCTATCAATTAGAGCAGAAGACTCAGAATGGGCAGGACTATTTTCCTAACTCATATGCAAAGCAGGGGGTACATGAGAAAAAAAGAAAAAAGCCGCCGCCCGAAAACTTGCTGCAAAAAAGGGCCCTGGGATCCCCTACTCTCTGCAGATATGTAACTTTACTACGGGTAGTTACGTTTTTGTAGCTGACTTTCTTTTTTCTTCATTTGTCTCTATAGATACTGCAACAAGGTTTTAGTTTCTTACTCTGCAAAATGTAACTTATATATATAATAATACGTGTTAAATGGGGGTTCCTACACACGGTTTTTAAAAAAAGTTTTCTATTTTGCAAAAATGAGTCTAAAGTACTAGATAATTTTCTGAATCTTTTACCCTCTTTATGATGTTTTATGGTATTATATGAGTAGATGATGTAGAATGGGGGAAAACGAGTGTACAAAGCAGAAGATTATCTGCATCTCGTTCAAGCGGTACTCAATAAATACTATCATGGAGGACACTATACTGCTCGACGAATTGGTGTTGGTGTAGAAGACTTGTATCAAGTTGGATGTATAGGGCTCATTAAGGCATCAAAAGATTATGACAAAGAAAAAGGATCTACCTTTATAAGTTATGCTTTTATGAAGATTCGAGGAGAAATACGTGTATTTGTGCGAGATTATCCGTATACAGCAAAGTTTTCAAGAGAAGTACGAGAGCTTGCCCCAAAGATTTTATATATGGATGATTGCACACCTGATCACTTAATGCAATTGTTTGGAATCTCTACTTCGACAGCAGTAGAATTACTAGATTATGTACATCATAAGGATGTCAGCTTAGACAAGCCCATCAAAAAATCAGAAGATGAAAGTTTTACTTATCTTGATGTTATTCCAGCCCCTTTGGACACAGGTCGAATGGCTTGTCGCTTAATCGAGCTAGAAGAAAGATTAGCTCTTTTGTCTGAACATCAACAAAGCATTTGTATACTGCTTTTACAAGGAAGAACACAACAAGAAGTAGCAAATGAATTAGGAATGAATCAATCCACCTGTAGTCGTTTATTAACAAAAGGATTGATAAAAATTCAAGCAAACTATAGGATAGAATAGGAGGGTTATTATGACGGTCAAATTAGAAGATGAGTTTGAACTCGGTATCGTTCGAGCGAAAGACTTTGAAGAAGAACCAACTTGTCCGCATTGTGAAACAACAGGGTTAGATGATAATGTCTTAACCTATATTGATACAAAAGATTTAACAGGCCACGTAGGATTATGCCACAACTGTGATAAACCTTATCTAGTTGTAGAATATCCTGTTCTAATCTTCTCAGATCCTGTCTATACAAAATGGTCATTAAAGCATAAGTAAGGAGAGAAAATATGAAGCATCCATTATCAAACGATACTGTTGAATTTTCACTAAAAGAACAGCTACAAGAAGATTTTAAAGAAGAAGGAGATAACCTATTAGTTATATCGTCAAAAGGCCCTACGTACTTCGTATTGCTTCCTGACCATGCTATTAGAGTTTACACTTTATCCTTTTTAGATGAAGATATCGTATGGATGTCTCGTACTTATGAAGAATATATGAAGGAGAGCATTTATGTTAACTAAAATCAAATCTTTCCTGAAAAAATCACCAGAAATAGATGAAGCAGAAGAAGAAAAGTATCGTTCTATCCAGCAAATCTATCGAAAGATGGCAGAACTGGAATGGAAAATACGAAAAATTCAAAGACAAATTTCTTATGAGAATATAGATCGTTCGAAAAATCTCTTAATTGAACTTCATGCATTAGAAAAATGTTATTTTGATTTCTATAATGAACTTCGTGGATATTATCACCTTCCAAAATTAGAGGGAGAAAAGTTCACAGGAGATTATGATTACGACTCTGAATTTTTATCTAGCTTTTTGGAGGTTGAATAGTATGCCAATTAGTCCATGGGAAGTTCTTTTTATTCCACTTGTGGTTTTAGCTTTTGCTTTTGTGATTCATGGATTTCCAAGCCTTATTACTATTCATAAGCATTATCATAATAAAAATAATGAATAATCAGCCATTAGGCTGGTTTTTTTATGGGCAGATTTTTTCTGCCTATAGGGTATATAGTGCCTTATAGGGAGAAAGAATCTCCAACCCCATCTCGTATTCAGGTAAGAAGTTTGAATTCCAGGCTTCTTGCCTAGAGGGTATAGGACAAATAAGTGCCAAGTTTATAACACTGAAACTTGTTTGACTTATATCTTCTAGGGAAGAAACCTACAAAGAAAGAGGGAATCATCATGAAAAAAGTACTCAAAGGATATAAACGAATTACGAATACAAAGCACTTAATGAAAGCATTCAATAATGTAATCGATGAAAATCTTTCTATAGATGATATTGTATTTGCTTGTGTAGGAACAGATCGTTCAACAGGAGATTCTTTAGGACCACTTGTGGGAACCTATCTTGAAGAACTAGGATATACAAATGTAATAGGAACTATTGAACATCCTTTACATGCTGCGAATCTAGAAGAAAGAATGAAAGAAATTCCCAAAGATAAAATCGTCATTGCGATTGATGCTTGCTTAGGATCTCATGAAGGCGTAGGAACCATAGGGGTACATGAAGGGCCATTACGGCCTGGAGCTGGAGTAAAGAAAGAATTACGTCCTATTGGAAACTACCATATTATTGGAATTGTCAATATTAGTGGATATATGGAGTACATGGTTTTACAAAGTACTCGACTTCATTTAGTCATGGAAATGGCAAGGTTAATTCTTTTTGGAATAACAGAGCGATTTCCATTATCCATAGATACATTAGTCTAAAAGGAGGGATTGTATGGAGAATCAGATTATTTATTTATCAAGACCTTTTGAATATACCTTAGATGATAATGCAAATGTTCTCATGTCTGCTTTAACAGATATTCAACTTACTACTGGAACGGCTTTTTCTTTTTGCGGCGGATTCACAAGAGATTATGGGGTTCGTCCTTACAATGATTTTGATATTGCAACACTAGATCCTTATCTTTATAGGTCTAATCTAGAAGAACTAGGATTATTGATTCCTGGAGAACCTGATGGAACAGATCATATTCCTCATGATTACTTTATTAATCCATTTGATTTTCATGAACAGAGAATTCCTATTCATTTTATTCAAACAGGAAATCAAAATGGATTTGCTCCTACTACGTTTGATGTATCGATTAATGAATTTTCTCTTTGTTCCGATATGCGAGTTTATGCTCCTACGTATGCTTGGAGAGAGAAACAAAAGAAAATTTTACGTTTTAAAGATGAACTACGAATGACCACAAATGCTATTATGAGACTCGTGCGTTTTTCGGCTAAGCTCCAATATGAAATGACAGAACCTACCTTGAAACGTATTCAAGATTTTATTGAGAATGAAACGATTGGTAGTAATCGGGTCCTTACAGGAATTGATAAAATGATAGAGGACAATGTAACAAAAGAATCTTTTGAAATCTTGAAATCTATCAAGTTTCCAGATATTGAACAATTTTCATCTTTAGAAGATTTTCGTAAGTTCCATAATAATAAGATTCTTAATGGAACCGCTCACATTGACAACTTTACACATATTTATTAAAGGAGGTAAAAAAATGTTTACAGAAGGTAGTAAAATTTTATTTGTTGAATTTAAAGAAGAAGGCTGGATTCGTCGCTATGGTCTCCCTCTTACTCAAGGTATGAGAAATATCTTAAGAGAACTTGAAAATGAAGAAGAAGTAAAGATTGAATTTAGAGGAACAGCCATTGTTCAGCACAAGATGGAAGGAGAGCTTCCAAAAGAAGATCTTTCCATTTCTTTGAAGAATATTCCATCTACTCCGACAGCTCATTACGCAGTCAAATTTGAAAGTCATCCAGATATTTCAGATGGCACTGTTATTTATTCAGAAGAACTTGTTAATTTCTTAGATGAACTAGTTATATCTAGTCCTGAGAAAATAGAAAAACATTTTGAAGAACCATCTGAAAAAGAAAAGAAGTCTAAACTAGCTGATTCTTTACGTTCTCAATTGGAATCTACTCCTCAAGTAGAAGAACCAAGGCAGACAACAATCGATGAATATTTACCAAAAGAACCTATCCCAGAAGTTGTAGATCAAAAACAAGAAAAACTAGATATTATTTTAAAAAGAAAGAAACAAGAAGGATCTCCTGCTTCCCCTGATATTAATCAAATGATTCAAGAGATTCATGCTGCTGTTGTTGAACAGCATACCGAAGTATCAGGTCGAGATTTAGCTAAATGGTTTATGGAATATTCTTATGAGCACGGAAGTGATCGTGCCTGGGAACATATTGCATCTAAAATTAGTCAATGGTGATGTGTTGATAAGTGCTCTTATGAATACATCAAGGCCACTCTCTTTACGGAGGGTGGCTTTTTATAATCTTTGGATAAATTGTTAAAGCTTACAATGTAGGTTTTAGCAATTTTACATGGATTATATTTTCAAAAAGGAGGAGTAAGATGGGAAGTTTAATCAGGGTGTGTAACGTTGAGGAAGGTTCCACAGTTAAAGTAGGAGGAGTAGATTATATCGTCAATGAAAATCTATACGATGATTTAGATATTTCAAATGATGGTTATGACGGTTATCTTTCTGACTTAATTGATGATTGTGACGAGGATACATGCGTGGCAGTGATTTCTAGTCCTGTCAATGTAAATGAAACTCGTTTAAATCAGTTGTTAGCAGAAAAGAAGGTTGAAAAGAAAACCTCTCTTACGGAATCTTTCAAGTCTCAATTGCATCAAGAACAACCAAAAGAAGATTGTACGGATTCTCAAGCTCGTTTAAGTGCATCATTAGCCGCTAAAAAAGCAAAAAAAGCAGGCCATTTAGCTCTTACAGCTGACTTGAAAGCACAAAGAGTACATCAAGCAACTCAAGGCATGTCTGTAGATCTATCTTATGCTGAAAAGGCTATTGAAGATTTGTACACAAAATCAGGTCAACTGTACAGAGAATCAAAACAAACAGAGAGAGATATCGAAAATCTGGCTGTGGAAACACAAAATGCATTTGATGCTGTTGGCCAAGATGTTCAGTATCTAGACTTTCGAGTCACTTCTTTAGAAGCTAAGGAAGAACAACGAGAAGCTGCAAAGTACTATCAAGATCAACTAAATCAAAAATTATCTGCTAAGAAAGCAGAAGGAGGAAACAAAATGAAAAATATTTTAGGACAATTCAAAGGTTTATTTGGAAAAGTAGAAGGAATCTTTGCTTATTCACCAGCTGGTTTAGCAATGCGTAATGGACTAACAAAGAACTTTGTGGTCTATGATAAGAAGACAGGAAGCATCACAGATGTTCAAGATGCTGTTCTTGACTTTAAAGTTCCAGCATTCCGTTTACCAGTTGAAGCAAAAGACATTAAGCCTGGGGACATTGTAGTTAACCAAGGCACTTACGCTTATGTAACAGATGTGGCTAAAGAATTCGTAAAAGTAGTATATCCTACGAAGAATTCTCAAGGCACTGTGCTTCCTACGAAGAATTTACTTCTTCAAAAGCCATTCTATACAGTGATTCGTACATTCGATATTGCTGCACAACAAGATGGCTTTAACCCTGCATTACTTGCTGCTCTTGGTGATGGTGGTTCTGATGAAATCTTACCATTCTTGCTAATGAGCGGTGGATTAAATGCATCTGGTTCTGGAATCGACCCAATGACTCTTATGATGTTGAAAGATTCTACAGATGACTTGCTTCCGTTCTTGCTTCTTCAACAAGGTGGATTAACTCAAGATGGTTTTAATCCATTAATGCTTCTTGCTACTAAAGGTGGAAAAGGAAAAGACATTCTTCCATTTCTTTTAATGCAAGGTCAAGGCGGAGCTGCTCAAGGCGGATTTAACCCAATGATGTTGGCTTTACTTGATGGAGATATCGACCCAATGACTCTTATGTTAATGGGTGGATTTGGCGGACAAAACCCATTTGGTTCTGTTCAAGCTCCAACTTCTTCTGATAAGGAAGAAAAGTAAGATGGATTTAAATCCAAAAGAGTTGCGGGCTCAGGCGAAATACTTGCTTGAGCTTGCACGCATGATTGAAGCTAGCCAAGATTTAAATGGTTATATGCAAAAACAGATGAAACGAAAAATTGCGGCGATGAAACGAAAAGCAAAATACGACGCTATTAAATCGATCATCAAGTAACTCTTTTGATAAATAGGGGGAGAGACTAGTTTCTCTCCTCTGTTTTATATTTTCCATAAGTGTACTTATAGTGGGAACTCTAGGTGCACTTAAGAAAATATAACCCATATTAAGGAGGAATGTGCAAATGGCACGAACAGTAGTTTATGGTACTAACAGATTGAATGTGGAGGATGATTCTCTAACGGTGGCTGAGATTAAAGAGTCTATGTCTGAAATCTTTGCCGAGTTAAAGAATGCAGAAGCAGAAGTTGTCGGTAACGAAATCCATTTTAAAGTAAAGGCGGGAACTAAAGGTATGGCACGTACTGTTGTTTATGGAACTAATCGTTTGAATGTTGAAGATGATTCTTTAACTGTTGCAGAAATTAAGGAGTCTATGTCCGAGATTTTTGCAGAGCTAAAGAATGCAGAGGCTGAGGTTGTAGGTAATGAAATTCACTTTAAGGTGAAAGCTGGCACAAAGGGGGCTCGTACCGTGGTTTACGGTACGAACCGTCTAAATGTCGAAGATGATAGCCTTACTGTTGCTGAGATCAAGGAATCCATGTCTGAAATTTTTGCTGAGCTGAAAAATGCGGAAGCAGAAGTTGTTGGAAATGAGATTCACTTCAAAGTCAAAGCAGGCACTAAAGGCTACACAGTGGTATTATCTGCTGATGGCAGCATCTCTATTCAATAAAAAAACGAAAAGAACCTAAGAAGCAAAAAGGGAGGCTTGCATTAGCAGGTTCTCCCTTTTTTTACGAATAACAAAGGAGGGTTATCGATGGCAGATGCACCAGTTGAACAAATAAAACAAGAAGAAAACGAGTGGCAAGTCGCTGGTTTTCTGGAAGAATTAGCTAAGGTTTGTGATAACTTAGAACATCTAGAAGATACGCATTATTTACCATCTGATTTACGTACAGTATTAGAACTTGTCACAAATGCAGAGAGAGTAGAAGAATTTGATCATTTATCTAACGAGGAACTTGCATCTTATTTAGAGATTATTCGTAGAGATCTTCCTCAGTATCATAAAGAAATTCTAGCTACTATTCGTGATTTAAGTCGGACAAGAGCTATTATTGTAGACAATGATTTTATTTAAAAGAGGTGATTCCATTGGCAACTGAAGCAAGCACATTAGTGCGCAAAATTAATTTTGTTCGTTCTTCTAGAGAGTTAAAAGAAAAGGAGTACCTAGAAGAATATCTTCCATTTCCAAAAACTCAAGAAGATGAACAAAAAGCAGCTATTGAAATGCTATTTCGTTATTTAAAGAAACGTTTTGTAGGATGTAAAATTCGCACCAATACCTACACATTTTCTATCCGATTAGATGGACAAGTTCATCGACGTGCAGATTATGTTCGAAATGAAATTTGGTCAGATCATAATTGGAGACGTTGGCTAGAACAGCATCATCAAGAATATGCAGGTATTATATCTCGTTCTAATAATCCATTCCGTTATGGAAACTTTCGATTAAAAGAAAGAGAAGGGAAAAAATACCTTTGCGTTGCTCATCAATTAGACCGTATTCAGAATTACCTTCATACAGGACTTCTTGATACAATTTACATGATTGATGAGGAATATAAAAAAGACTTAGACATTCATAATATTTATGACAATCTAGTAGAAGCAATAGAAACAGAAAAAACAAGAAGAGAAGAAGAGCGTCGTCGTCGTTTAGAGGAAGAAAAAGAAGCTCTTATGCGAGGCATAAAAAATCGTCTCTTAAAACCTGTCTCTTATTTGACTAATGATAGTCGCACTGTCATGGGCAAATTAAGACAGAAACTAGAGAACGAAGGTTATGAATACTATGCAGAAGAGCCAACTTATCGAAATATTGTGCCAGTAGATACAAAAGTACGTATTCTAGCTGAAGTAGGATCTAAAGAAGACAACTGGTTTGCTGTTCCTTTAATGGGAGTAGAAGATCTTCCTGAAGGATACGAATTAAAAGAAGGCTGGGGTAAAGTTACAGAGCACAATGAAACTAGTGAGCGTTCTAGAAATGGACAGGCTCCTATTGTTGTAGAACAATATATTGTTGCTCAATTTGATTTAGAATACTGGAAACATCTTCTTCCTGAGAATTACGACACAATTCTAGAAACAACACGCGACTTCACGATAGAAGCACAAGAAGAATGTCAAAAAGAAGAAGACTGCGATGAAGAATCTGTACAACAAGAAGAGTTTCAAGAAGAACAACAAGAAGAAACAAGAAAACGTTCGTTAGCAGAAAGCTTACGTGCTCAATTAGAACAAAAACCAAAAGACATCACAAGGAGATCAGGAATCTATTATGATTCTCAAGCGATTCCTTTAGAGCGTTTTGTTTATGTAGATAATAATACAGTATATGCTCGTAAAGGATCTCTAGAGGCTATTAAAGAACATATCGATCAACAAACCGTTTATTATGCAGATGCGCCTCCGTTTGATGTTGTTCATGACTTTTATAATCCAACTGAAATAGTAAATGTTAGGAGTGATTTTTAATGACGAATAATAAAATGATTATTGAAATAGAGCCTGAAAGCATTCAGTTAACCTCGGTTCGTGATGGCGTTCGTTCAACTAAACAAACGAATCTTCGTTCTATTCAAGAAGTATTAACCAAAGATAAGGCAATGGAAACTCCTTTACTTCCAAGTCAATGGGGAACCCAGCTTTATAAGCGCAGCAATGATCGTGAAATGTATGTTGTTTCTACAGCTCCTCATATTCGTACCGTAAGTTATGATATGAGAGGAGACGATGGAACAGGAAGAAAAGAATTTGAAGTGCCTCTTCCTGGGTTCCTATGGATTTTTATTGTTCAAAATCGTCCAGGTTCTGAGCAAAGAACCTATATTCACGGAATGGTGTATGCCATAAAGAATCAAATTTTATCTCCAAAAGATCCACTTTATCGTTTTCCATTTTCAAATGTAGATAATCGATGGATGTGTTGGGGAGACCAACCAGCTCCACAATTAGGAGCACCGAAATCTATCATGATGATTCCTGACCATTTCTTAAGTATGAACTTTAACAGCCACCTAGATCGACATAAATTTAATCCTTTTGATGCAGAAATTAATGGAAGAGAAGTGAATTTATTCCGTACCTTGCATTTGTTTAGATATATGGATGAACAACTAAAGAAGGCAAAAGAAGAAGACAAAACAATTGGATTTAAAAATGATTGTTTAGTTCATGAATGCACACTGCAAGATGCCATTGATCGTTTCACTCATGATTTTCTAGGGTAACAATAAGGCCTCTAGTATTAGAGGCTTTTTATTATTTATTTTAAAGGAGGAAATAAGAAAATGAGTAAAAAATTAAGTTTTGCAAAAGCATTAGCAGGTCAATTGGTCGGTCATCATATAGGACCACAAACCCCAGATGCTTATGATAAACCAACCAATATTGTAACGGCAAGAAATGGAGTATTTCGTGTAGTTCGAACACCTGTCGCTATTTTTAAAACCCAAATTGCTAAAATGGAAAAAGATCAAGTAGTCCCAGGTGCCGATGTAATGGAAGCGGGAGTAGAGTTAACTATTCCAAAAATCCCATTTAAGTATTGGCTTCAAGCATTACAATGGTACAAAGATGTTCACACCAAAGATTTTACCGAAGCTTCTCTTCTATTCTTTTGGAATCATGATAATGTAGATTTACCAACGCATTATACAGGAACCAAAGAGGGAGAACAAGGTCCTGAAGTTAAGGGATTGACACAAGATGGCCAATTGATTATTTATTGTCCTATTCAAAAGAATTCTGGTGGACTCTCTCAATTCGAAGGAGACGGCATGGTAAACTGGTTGCGTGAACATACTACTCCATTATTAGAGACTCATAGCCATCACACAATGGATGCTTATTTTTCTGGAACAGATAATGCTAATGAGAACATGACTCAGTTTTATGGAGTTTATGGTAAAATCAAAGACAAGCAGCCTAAGTTTGCTTTCCGTTTTGTTTCGGGAGATCAAAAGATAGAGTGCGATCCGTCTATTCTTTTTGATTTTCCTCAAATTGAAGTGAAAACAACTATAGAAGAAAATTTCATTGGCTTAGACGACATTGGGATTCCAATGGAAGGAACAACAGAAACTATTACGGAATATGAAAACTACATGGGTCCTTGGCCTGATAAAATTCCATATCCAGAAGATTGGATGGGACAACATAGCAAAAGCTATACCTACCCAAGCTACAATAAAGGAAAAAATCAAAGTGGGAATTATCCTAATTACGCTAGTGGTTATCCTTATGGTGGCTATCCTGGATATGAAGATGAATATTATGATGAATATTATGGCAATAGCTACGCAAAAAATGCTTCAAAAAAAAAGGATCAAGTAGAAGATGAAGACGCGGAGATTATTACAACAGATTCGGCTACTGTTCAAGTAACAGCTGATTACTTGATTGATCACTTGTCTATTCATGATATTAAGCAACTTATTTTAGAGCTTTCTGATTATGGCTACGATTATATTATTGCAGAGGCTTTAAAAGAATTAAAAGAAACAAAATAGGAAGAGGGGGTAAGTTTTACTTGCCCCTACTTCTATTTGGAGGGATGTAGCATGAGAATTTATGAATACGCTCGCATGAGAAATCTATCAAGTTACACCATTAAACGAAAAGCTGGTGAATTAGGAATCTCATTTGTAAATCATATGTCGTCTTTAACTTCTGAAGATATGAGACGGTTAGATGATGTTCTTTTAGAAAAGAAACCAAAGATAGAAATCAAAAAGGAGGAACCCAAAATGACACTTAGTTTAGAAAAAACATACGCATTAGATGTTGATGTTAATCGTGGAAAGCATTGGATTGTTATTGGATGTGGAGGAAATGGAAGCTATTATATTCCTCAGATGTTACGTCAACTTTCTATTCAAAATAAAAGGCTTGATTTAGCTCATCGACCTAAACATAAAGTAACCTTAATTGATGCAGATGTTGTAGAAAACAAAAATCTTGTCCGCCAAAACTTTGTTCATAATGATGTAGGTAAAAACAAAGCAGAAGTAATGGCTAGCCGCTATGGCCGTGCTTTTGGAATGGAAATTGATTATGTTCCAGAATATATTGAATCTCCTGATAAACTAAAAGAAATTACTCGAAGGATAGGATTGCATCCTGTTTATGTCGGAGCTGTGGATAATAACAAAACCCGTATGATTATTGACGAAGTGTACCGAGAAACCAATCAGGCTTTCTGGATAGATGGAGGAAATGAAGAATGGGGTGGCCAAGTAGTTTGTGGATTTAATTATCACTATCAAGAGCCAGATGCATCTATTAATAAGCCTCATTTGTTTCATATTCCATGTGTAACTGATATTTATCCAGAAATTAAAGAAGCTCAAGACAAACTTCCAACTGAACTTTCTTGTGCAGAGCATGCTGTGAGTGCTCCACAAAATATTTTTACCAATATGACCGCTTCTAATTTAATGATGGGCTTTACGAATACTATTTTAACAGCTGATGGAGCACAAGGAGTTGGATTGAAACAACATGCTGTTGCTTTTAATTCTCAAACCATGAGTTTTACGACTCGGCTCAATACGAAAAAGAATTTAACTCCGCAAAAAGTAGAAGCATAGAAGCAGGGGAAACCCTGCTTTTCTTTTTCAAAGATAAGAGGTGGTTTTATGTATATTAAAATTAAACCTGAGTTTAAAGAGCCTTATCAAATAAAAAAACCTGTTTCAAAAGTTTTAATTCATGAAAAAGACAGCAGTGAAATGGAATGGTATTTAGTAGAATCTCAAGATTCTTTCTGTTATGATTCAACTAGTGATCCAAGTATCACACGACTTTATGTTGATCCATCTTTTCAAGGATTTAAAAACTATAAATGCACTTGGGTACGAAAAGAACATGCAGAACGTATTTCTTTTGAAAATAACAAAGAAGCTAGTTCTGTATTATTAAAAGAAGATTTTTTATAAAAAGGATGTGACCAAGTGAAAAAACGAATTGCTATTGACATGGATGATACGATAGCTCATCTAGTATCTCATGTTTTAGATATATACAACGAACAATATCCTAGCCATTCTATTTCATATGATCAAGCAAAAGACTGGAATTTTGAAGGACTCGCTCATCCTGATGCAAGCATTGATGCAATTTATGAAGATGGAGATCTTTATCGAATGCTTCGTATTTATGATGAATATGTTGCCCAGGAAATGGAAAAAATACATGAAGATTACGATCTAATCATTGTAACAGCTGCTTTTCCACAAGCTGCTTTATCAAAATGGGAATGGTTACAAGAGCATTGCCCTTTTATTCCTTTTTCTAATTTCTTTATTGCTCAGAGAAAAGACCTCATAGAGGCCGATCTTTTAATCGATGATCATCCTAAAAATATACTTCCATGGATCGAAAAAAATAGACACGCTATTGCGATTAAACACCCTTGGAATCAAGAATTACCTGACCATCCTAATTTATCTATTGTTCATTCCTGGAAAGGCATGAAAAATTTGATTGATACTATATTACGAAAGGAGAATTAGCATGTCTTTTACATTAAAAGGATTCCCTACAGAAATCTCAGACTATATTGAACTTCCTAGTATTGCAGAATTAATTCTTCAACCTATTTTTAATTTTAATCATATTGATTATGTTTATGAAAATGCCACTCCTTTTCAGAAAATGATTTTAGAAAAGACCCCTTTTCGTCATGACAAGAAAGATATCTACATCTTTATGAATACAAAATTCCTTATGCCTAATCAACACAATATTATTTCTACTCACTATTGGCATATCGACACAGACAAAGATCCTTTTGGCAATCCAACAGGTGTTTATTATGAAGAACGGGATCGCGCTTTTATTTTAAGCAGTGATGATGCTCTTCCTGAATTCAATGAGAAAGAAGTCACATTGGATTTTGATCCTACTCAACTCTCTATGCAAGAGATGACTAAATATTTGTACAAAGATCTAAATCATCATGGAATTACACCAAAAAAGATTCCACCGAATCGAATCATTACCTTTAGCAACCATTTGCATCGAACGGTTCCTGTGACTAAGCCGATGTTTCGTTTTCTTTATCGAGCGATAGAAACAGATAGCGACTATCGTTTTGCTGGAGATAAGAAAATTCATTCGTTAGGGCGCATGGATCCTACAGGAAAAGTGGAAGAAGCTTTTCGAAAAGAAGACCATCAGATTGTGATTCCTCTTGCAAAAGAAACAAAAGAACTTACAGAATTTATGGAATACAATCATCCTGAAAAGTTTAATACATTACTGATTCATGATTCAGAATGGATGGATCCTTATACTTTAAAGTTGAAACACTATGGAAATCTGGACGAAGATGCTTTTGCCTTCTTTGCTGATCGCGTGCATAAAGAAATGCTATTAGCGGATACAGAAACTGAAGGTGCTTTTCGTTTACGAATTGAAAGTGTCTATTTAACAGAAGACAAAGGAGCAGAGTTGATTGTGGAGATCCCTGAATCTTCCCGTCAATATTTAAAAGAAAACCATTCCTATGTTGTTAAATTTAATAAGAAGCCTTTCTATCGATTTGATACTGTAGGAACTCATGAAATTAAAAGTTTATCTCAAGTTTCTTCTTAAGAATTTTATCCCCTAATCATAAGGTGGTATAAGTTATAAGGGAAGTAGGGTGAGCGTGCAATATGGGGTGACGCTTAATGGACTGGCCCACGGGAAACAGCCTGTTTGAAAACCTGACCCTTATACTATCCTATGATTAGGGGAATACTCCTTAGATGAAGAGAAGATATAAGTGCCAAGACAATAAAAATCCACGAGACCTATCCTCTATAGGATTCAGATTGCAAAGGAAACTAATAAGCATATGGGTGCCACTGTTTACTCGGCCCAGTGGGAATGCTCAGGCCCAAGAACCAGCCTACGCTGAATGTTGATTTTGTGAAATGAATGCTACATGGTAGCAATCGAAAACGCCCTTTGCTAAAGTGTAAAGCAGGAGGATGGCGTGCTGCTGCGTCGACGCTTATGTCTTTTCTTGATCTAAGGGGAAAAGATAAGACCATGCTCTATAAAGACCCTGTATATCATCAAAATGCCAAGCATAAAAAACCATTTTTGGGAAAAGCTGAAGTTTTGATTTATATATTCTTTATATCAAAAACACCGAAAGCAGGATGGGAAGGTGACCTGCTCTTTTCTCTACATAACTTATAAGCATATGGGTACCTCTATGGAATACTTAGAGGCTAAGCGCTCAGGGAGAACAAAACGGCCTACGCTGAAAGTTAGTTATCTATCATTTATAGGTGAGGGTTACTCCAAATGAGAGGACCACCTTGCTACGGGTAGCTGGCTCTTTAGAGCTTGGACTGGTACACATTTGTGTATGCTGCTAAATTGGGGGAGGCAAAAGCCGAACTTGAGAACAAAAAAAGGTACCCAACGTTCTCACAAACCGAAGATGATAGAGGATAACGTCTAGTTATCTTAAAATTAGAACATTTTTGTTCTGCATTGTCCTCTTCTTTCGAACAGGTTACTTTATCTGTAGATGAAAGGAGAGGATACTATGTTCAATTGGTATGCTGCTTTCAAGCTGTATGAATTACATAAAGAAAGTATAAAAAAGAAAGATACTTTTTACTGGAGAAAGAAATAGTATACTTAGAAGGCATCCGAAAGGGTGTCTTTTTTTATAAAAAAGGAGGACAATAAAATGGCCTATCTAAATAAAGAAGAAATATTTGAAGATCAAGAAGTTTTATTAAAAGCAGCTTACCAAGCTTTAAATAACTTGCTGAAACACCATTTCTTAGATGATCAAGAAACTGACACAGAAAAAGATTTTGATATAAAATCTAGCGCTCGTTTCGTATTAGATGATATAGAGCAACATTATTCTCAATTAAAAAAGTATAATAAAAAATAAATAAGGTTTTTATTTTCTAGGGAGGGCGGCATCCCTCTATTTTTCAGGCCTCCACACTTTCTGAGAAGGTAGAGCAGGGTATTCCACATGCCCGCTTTGCCTAGAGAATAAGAAAAACAGATTGTAAGTAAAAAAGGAGTGACATAATGTATAAGAAAATCATATTTGAAATAAGTGATTTTGATTTAAATAATAAGTTTAATTTAAAAGGTAAATTTTGGCATGAATGGAATGCACCAACACCAACAGGGATAAAAGCAATATTGGAAGGATTCTATTTTAATAAAGAAGAAATTGACACCAATAAAGCGAAAGAAATCATTTTAGATAAACTTATTGAAATAAATGAAATTAACAGTAAGAAGGGTTGGAAAGTATCATTCGAGCCTAGCCATAGTTGGAGTACATTTGATGATGATGGATACGCTTCTTCTATTTATCGTGTTGATGTAGAGGTCTACCAAATCATTCATTAAATTGCAGTCTAATAAGACTTCCTATTTGACTCAGAATCTGAAGGAGTGAAGAATATTGTCAAAGACTTATTATTATGAATGTGAAAAGTGCGGAAAGCCTGTTAAGTGCGGTGATAAGACGAGAATTTGCATGGATGACGGTGGCAAATTGAGATTTATAGCCTTAGTATCTTACAAATAATCTATCTCGTACTTCGAACAAATTATGGATAAAGGAAGTGATAAAATGGCAACCGTAAGAATCGATCTTTATGGTTATGGACAATTTGAAGATATGTGGCAAGGAGTTTTCCCTACTAAAAATTCCAATGAAGTTATAAAGCTGTTTGAACAATATGATACAAAATGCCAGAATGGTGAATATGAAGGAACCTGGGAAGATTACTTGAATTACTGCAATATTCCTTGGAGTCCTATTTATTTCGATCATGATGATTATAAAAAAACAACTATTTAAAATAAAGAACCCGAATTCTTTTATATAGAATCGATAATCTTATTTAATTTTTTAATAATTAGTGTAGAATAAATGCTTGATCCAATCAAACTAATAAAAGCAGCTGCTAATAAAATAAAAAAATGAGTAGAACTTTTCATAATTCTTCTCTCCTTTCTTTCTTAGGATCTATTTTTTTGATATTTTTTTATACAAAAAAGGAGGCAATAAAAATGGGAAAAGAAGATCTTATGTCATCCATTAAAAGTACTAAGGCGGAGTCTCTTAAAGCAAAAAAAATCTTGCAAGATGTCCACAAAAAGGAACTAGAGTATGTAAACTCCATTATCATTTATCAACACGGATTCACAAAAGAAACCATTGCGATTATTAAGCATGTTGATTTCTTAAAAGATACGGTAACTGTTACTACAAGATCAGGACTAGAAGAATGTCATACTCTAAGTAACTTAGAAAAGTTTTATATTGTAGATAAAAAAGAGCTACTCAGACGTTATTCTGAAAATCTTGTATGAGCAAGAGGCATATTGATATGCCTTTTTCTGATATAAGATGCCAAGCGATAAATATATACACCTGAACAGCGAAGTTTGGAAGCCAATCATACTTCCCTCTAGATGATGAGCTCTCCTGTTAAGATTTCTTGCATTTCTTACCAGCATCTCCTCTCTCTACGATAAGTCCCTGTGAGGGCGAGCCCTAGTACCTGGTTAACAAGAAGTTAGAGTTGGTGTCTAACTGAGCTGAAATCTTATAGGCATGTCTTTAGTATCTTTGGTGCTAGAGGCATGCTTTCTTTTCTAAAAAGGAGGCATTAAAATGAAGAATGAAGCAATGGTTTTACATGAGGCAAAAGAGATTGTAAATCATTATTTTGAATCATCCTTTGAAGCAGATGACTCAATCATTGATCTACAGGCAGATCCTATTATTAATATTCCTAAATTAATCAAAACAAAAGAAATGGATTTCGTAGAATACCATCATTTGGTTGAAAATATCTTCAGAGATCATCCATCATTAGGAAAAACACAAACTGAACAAATAGTTAATGTTGTATTAAATTATGTAGATCTATCCATTGAGTTACTTAAAAAAGCAGGAATGCAAGAAATTTCTGACGATATTAAGACAGAGGTTGTTGAAATAGGAGATAAAATTTTACGAACCTTTTTTGGCTTATACAAAGAAGCTCTTTCTCCTGGGGTGTTTCAAGGGAAAATCTATGGATATATAAACATAGCTTCTGTTATGATCCGACGAATTTTAATCAAGAATAAGATCTCCTTAACCATAAAGGATACTTCCAGAGAAGATTTTAAAAATTTAACAAAACAGATCACAGAAGCTCTATCTTTTTTGTATCAACAGCATCACATCACGTAAAGGAGGCATACTATGTCGCAGTATACAATCACGTATGAAATGGTTATAGAGTTACTTTATCGTTATTTAGAAAAAATATATATCTTAAATAAGCATAAAGGCAAATCTGTTGTAAAAATCCAACAGCTCTATGAGCTAAACGAAGACTTAAAACTTTTAACCAAACAATTGCAAGAAAAAGGACATGATATAGATGTTCTTATTCGAGAAATAAAACAAACTTTAGAAAAACAATATCGATATGAAAAGATAGAGGTTTATATTGATGGAGCTGCTCGAGGAAATAATGATCCTAATATTCCAAATAAAAGTGGCATTGCTTTTGCTATCTATGGAGATAGTCAAATTTTAAGCGAACAAGCTATTTTTCTTGGAGGAGAAATTCAGCTTCCTCGATTAAAAAATGAACCAAATGATCTTATCTTGCCTCAAGTACCCGCAACAAATAATACCACGGAATATATTGCCCTCATTGAATTATTGAAATATATGATTCAAGAAGGCATTACGGCCAATCACATTAAAATCCATAGCGATTCTAGTATTGTGGTCAATCAAGTCAATATGGTTAATACAACAAAAGCAGAGCATTTAATTCGCTTACGAAATTGTGCTCAAGAATTAATTGATGAATTTGATAACATTTCTTTAATCCATATTCCTAGAGAAGAAAATTCCTATGTTGATGGACTAGTTAATAAGCTATTGGATAAAGAAGAAGAGGCGAGCTAAAAAAGATGCTTGCCTTCTCTTTTGCAAATGCTTATATTGGCGTAAATAGGAATATCTTCTTTCAAAAGAGGTTATATCTTATAATAGGAATACGGATTCTTGAGGAGGGATACCATGATCGTTCAGAAGTTAAGACCCTGGGTAACGTCTTTTAGTGAAGCCATTTCTTCTGGCTTTAAACATGGAGAAGAGGTTTGTATTGGTGGGGAGATCACCCACATCTTTAACATGGCAGAGCTTATGCCAGAAGATCAACAGGAAAACGAAGGCGTCTATCTCACATTAGATGATGGAGTAGGAGTAAATAATGTTTTCATTCCTTATAAAGCCTATCAATTTTATCATGAAAAATACGGATTACAACTAGGAACGATTGTTCTTGCCGAAGGCCGTGTCTTTCATATGAAAATGGAACAAAAGAAAAAAGTACTAAAACATCATCCAGAAGCAACCACTCGTATTTTATGTTGGAAGGTTATGCCACTTCCTGATAAAGAGCCTGCGGTTGAAAGTTAGATTAGAAGTAGGGGAAGCCCTACTTTTTTTATTTTCAAAAAGGAGGAGGTCAAATGGATAATGTTTTGCCTATTGGAACAAAAGTAAAAATGAATCCTCGTTCTGAATATAGAGATCAGTGCTTAAATTCTTCTGGACATCTTACAACTGGGGTCGTTATAGATTATATATTTCAATTTACAGATAAATGTCGTCATGCAGCGCCAAAAGAACTTCAATATTATATAGAAACAAATTACCTATATGATATCAAATGGGAAAATGGACACGTAAATTCTTATCGAAATCAAGATGTTCAGCCACTAGAAACAAACAATGAAAGTTTTGCTTCTTTTTGTTTAAAACAAGAATAGCACCACCTAATTCCAGGTGTTATAATATATTCTAGGAGAATAAGGTAAAGGAGGATGCATATGAAATTAGTAGATTCTATTGGTATAGAACGCTTTACTTTTCTTCACGTTAAAAATGGAGAACTGAATGCTTTTAAGAAACAGCCCGAGTTATTTACTAATCGTCAAGTTAAAAATTCTTTTGATCATTTCTATCGAGAAGTATGTTCTTGGAAAGAAAATTTTCCAACTCACAAGCTTTCTGATTTTCAAGCTATTGGCTATGCTTATGATGGATTTACACCAGGTACAAATAAGCCTTTTTTGGGTTTATACCAAGAGCTAATGAATATTGCCAGCAATCCTTTATCTTATCAAGAACATTAAAGGAAGGAAGTGATGCACTTGACTCAGGATTTATCCTTAGCTGAAGATACCATTCAGGAACGTCAAGTACCACACAATGTAATTAACTTTACTCACTTGCATTTGCATACGCCTTGGAGCTTACTCGATGGATTTTGTCGGATTGATGATTTAATCGAATTAGCAAAAGAGTATGGAATGGATGCAATTGGAGTAAGTGAGCATGGAAATTGCCATTCTCATGTGGAGTTTTACAAAAAGTGCAAAGAAGCTGGAATCAAGCCTATCCTTGGATGTGAAATCTACATCACACCGAATCGTTTTTGGAAGAAGCCAGAGTTTGATGCTCGAGAAGATTTTTGGCTTAATAAAAAGCAAGAAACAGGTTGGCGCCCTAATATGGCCCATATGCTGCTCATTGCAAAAACCAATGAAGGCTATCAAAATCTTTTAGAAATGACAACTCGTGGTTACTTAGAAGGACGTTATTACAAACCAAGATGTGACTATGAACTGATTAAGAAGTATGGCAAAGGATTGATTGCAACAACGGCTTGTTTAGGCGGAGAAGTTCCTCAGCTTATTATGCAAGGCCGACATAAGGTTGCTCGTAATCTTCTTAAATTCTATCAATCTTGTTTTGATGAACTTTATTTAGAAGTTCAACCAAGTGATATGCCTGAACAAATCATGGTCAATAATGTTTTAATCGAATGGAGCAAGGAGCTTGGCATTCCTCTTGTAGCAACTAGTGATGCTCATATGCTTCGTAAAGAAGAAAAACCTATCCATGCTGCTTTAACTACGATTGGAAAAAACGAAGATCCTAATGATATTTCCGTTTATGAGCATTGTTATTTTATGAGTGCCAAAGAAATGTTAGACTTCGGTATTCCAGAAGAAGCTTTACGTAATGCTTATGATATTTCTCAACGATGCAATGTTGAACTTGAAATGGGCGAAGTAAAATTCCCTCAATTTAATGTTCCAGGTGGATATAGCTTTGACACATATCTTGCAAAACTTGCTTCCGAAGGATTATTTGATTTAGCTTTAAATGAAGATATCGATATTGAAGCTTATCAAAATCGTATGATGTATGAGCTTGAGATCATTAAGCAAAAGAATATATCTGCTTATTTCTTAATCGTTTGGGATTTTATTAAATACGCTAAAGATAACGGAATATTAGTAGGTCCAGGGCGAGGAAGTGCCGCTGGATCTTTAGTAGCGTATCTACTCAAAATTGTTAACATTGATCCTATTAAATACGATCTTCTTTTTGCTCGTTTCATTAATCCAGAGAGAAAAGGATTCCCCGATTGGAATTTATTAGCGGTAACGCTTGTAAATACACAGTCCCACTAGGCAAGTAATTCCTAGTGCGTACTCCTTAAACTGCTGGAACGCCCTAAAGCCTATCTAGCTACAACGTGGTCAGTAATGACGAACGTGAATGCCGCCGAAAGGCAGAAAAAATAGATAGGATTGTATAAGCTAACCAATAATGCTAAGTACAGCCACAATGGGTAATCGTAGCATCCAAATCTTCCTATAAACTGAAAAAGGGTTAATAGTAAGTTGATTGCAAACCAGTAACCCCGAAAGACCCACAACCCTTTACAAGGGCAGTTGAAGCTGTTAGGCAATCTTAGGAAGAAGGTTCAACGACTATAATGGAGCATCCTACTGGGATGATTGTATAGTCTATGCCCCTGAATAGTTGAGGCAGAAAAGGTTCTTTACATGATGCTTTCCACCGCCACCGTTTTGATGCAGTGTTGAGTAGTTATCAGAGATAAAGGATATGACCGCCCTTCCAACTATTCAATCATAATATCGGGAAACCGAGGGTATAACAGGTTGACGTAGATTTTGATTATGAGCGAAGACATGAAGTTATTGATTATGTTACTGAAAAATATGGAGCAGATAATGTAGCTCAAATTGGAACCTTTACTACTCTATCTACAAAGGCAGCTTTTAAAGATATTGGCCGTGGACTAGGGATTGATCATAATTTAATTAATGAGATGAATAAGCTAATCCCTATGAAGCAAGGAAAAGTTTATTCTATTGACCAAGCCTTAGAAGAAGTTGCAGAACTAAGAGAATGGCAAGAGCGTTATCCTCAGCTATTTGAACTTTCTCGTAAGGTTCAATCTCTTCCACGATCTGCTTCCATACATGCTTGCGGTTTAGTAATCAGTCCTGAACCCGTATATCGTTATGCTCCATTAATGCAAGGGAAAGACGGAGAAACCGTTACTCAGTACGATGGCCCTACGTTAGAAGAGCTTGGTGTTATCAAGTTTGATTTCTTAGGACTTAAGAACCTATCTGTTATTAATCTTGCACGAAATCTTGTTCAACAAAATCATGGAGTTGATGTTCACCCTGACGATTTAGAGCCGAATGATCCGAAAGTATTTCAAACCATTAAAAAAGGAAATACAGCGGGCATGTTCCAAATAGAATCTGAAGGCATGACAAAGGTCTTTATGGGTCTAAATAATGTTGACTTTGAATCTTTGATTGCAGGAGTTTCACTATACCGTTAGGTACGAACCAGGGCGGTAGTAAAACTGGGTGAACTCATGGGACCCCGAAAGGGCAATCTATGAGCCAAGTGCCGTAGGAATACGGTAAAGGTGCAGAGACTAGTCGCATACCACTAGAACAGTGATGAAGCGGCCACGAGCGCCCAGCGTGATGACGGGAGTGGTGACCTTGAGCGATGATATAGTCCGACACCCTTAGAAATAAGGGCGGGGAGATAAAGAGCTTCCCACGAAATATCTTGACTATCTTTTCCAAAGAGCTTACATTAGTATTAGAACTTAACCAAAGGACTGATACTATGAAAAAAGTAATTGTAAGCAAAGAGGAAATTCTCGAAGATTTAAAGCGTGTGAATCAAGAACATGGTAAGCTGACAAGAAGACTTTACGATAAGTACGGAACATGGACAGTACCCACTATTACGAAGCACGGTTCATTTAATGAGCTAAAAGCAGAAGCAATTGGTAGTGATACTATTCATAGTAATAACGTGCCAAAGGAAGTTTTAATTGAAGATATTATGATGGTGTTTGAGCGAGAAGGCAAAATAACACAAGAATTGTATCTTGAAAAAGGAAACTTTAGTCGTAAACCAATCTTGAAATACTTCAATTCATGGAACAATATGATGCAAGAATTAGAGTTGGGAATTAATTGTTTAATCAATATTCCTGATGAGGATTTACTAGCTGAAATAACTAGGCTCTATAAAGAGTACGATGCTCTTAGTGCCACAATCATGAAGCATCATGGTAAGTTTTCCGTAGAAGTATATCAGCGTCGATTTGGCTCATTTAATCATGCAGTAGAGCTTGCAGGATTAGATACGAGAGTGAGAGGGAGAACGTCGCCCACAGCCAATGCCATGATTAAGATGATTTATGAGCTCATACATGAAGAGCCAATTCCAGAAGCAACAGCTGATTGGTTTGTGAATCCAGAAACTGGACGTAAATTATATGTAGATGCTTTCTTCCCAGCTCATAATTTAGCTTTTGAGTATAATGGGCCGCAGCATTACATCCCAGTAGATCACTATGGTGGAAATCACAACCTTGAATACAGAATGAAACTGGATAAGGTAAAAGAAGATACGTTGAAAAAGAATGGATTCAACTTATTGGTCTTTAAGTATGACGAACCACACACACGAGAACATATGATAGTTCGATTAGGTCAGATATTTCAACAACAGTAAAGCCTGGTCCAATGGATTATATTCCAGAGTATCAAGGACGAGCAAACAAGAGTATTGATGTGGTTTCTGTTCATCCTGATTATGATAAGATTACAAAAGATACATTTGGCATTATGATTTATCAAGAACAAGTGATGAGAGTAGCTCAAGTTCTTGGAGGGTATTCTGCAGGTGAAGCGGATATCTTACGTAAAGCTGTAGGAAAAAAGAAAGCAGAAATTCTAGAACCTGCATTAAAAGAATTACATCAAAGAATGATTGAGCATGGAACACCAGAAGAGGTCGCCCAAAAAGTATGTGATGATATCCGTCCTTTCGCAGGATACGCATTTAATCGTTCTCATGCAGCAGCCTATGCTTTTATTGCCTATCAAACGGCTTACTTTAAAACTTACTATCCTCTTGAATTTATGGCCGCCTTATTAACTATTTTTGCTTCAGATAAAGAAAAGGTTAAGCATTACATTATGGATGCTAAACAGATGGGAATCAATGTCCTTTCTCCTGATATTAATAAATCAGGCATTGGATTTACGATTGAGGAAAATACTCTCCGCTTCGGTCTTTTAAGTATAGATGGGTTAGGAAAAGCAGCGGTAGATTATATCTTGAACAATCGCCCATTTAAAAGCATTGATTATATGATTGAAACTGCTCCAAAAAGAAATCTAAATAAGAAATCCCTGGGAGTACTTGCTCTTTCTGGTGCTTTAGATTCATTAAAACCAGAAGGTGTAGAAAATCGAATGGGAATCTTACAATATATTTATCAGTTGCGTGGAGATAAAGATGATATTTCAGAAGAAATTGAGTCTTTTGATACTCGTGCACGACTAGCAAAAGAACAAGAACTTCTTGGCTTATTTGTTAGTGGACATCCGTTAGATGATGTTTGTGATCCTTTAAACTGGAATGCTATTGGCAATATGGAGAAATTTGAAACAGGTGGTATTATTACTTCTTTTAAGACTATTTTAACCAAGAAAGAAGAACCGATGGCTTTTGTGAATGTAGAGACAGCAGGAGGAAATGAACGTGTCGTTTTATTTCCAAGCGTTTATCAGTCTTTAGATGTAAAATTAAAAGAAGGCTTGATTGTTAAAATGAAATTGCTTAAGAAGTATGACGCTTTTCGTGATGAAAATTCTTATATAGCCAATCAATTTACAATACCAAAACGAATTAACAAACACATATTGTCTAAATAGGGGAGAGCTTTGGCTCTTCCTTTTTTTATAAAATAGAATAGAAAGAGTGATTCATATGAAGGGAGAGAATCATCAAAAGAAGTGGACTCCTGAACTCGATGATTTGCTATGCCTTTGGGTAGGGAATCATAAGAGCTATTCTTATATGGCTAGGAAATTAGGAAGAACTCCGCTTGCTATTAAGCGAAGAATAGAGAGACTAGGAATCGCAAATAAACATCTTATGACAGGAACAGTATCTGCTAATGAACTATCTAAGATTATGGGAGTCGACTCTAGTGTTGTTATTCGAACATGGATTAAGCGACGAGGTCTTCCTGCTATTCGACGAAGCATTGCAGAAGATAAAGGGTCTAAAAGGTCTTCTTATTTTATTTATCCAGATGAATTTTGGAAATGGGCAGAAAACTATAGAAATGAAATTGAATTTTCAAGAATGGAAAGAAACCTATTAGTTCCAGAACCAGAATGGCTAAATAAAGAAATACAAAAAGAATATCGAAGTTCAACTCCTAAATTGCGAAAACTATGGACAAAAGAAGAAGACACAAGGGTGTGGCATCTTTATTATGAACGAGGCAAAACACAAAAAGAAATTGCAAAGATAATGGATCGAACACCTACAAGCATTGAAAGAAGACTCAAGCGCTTACGAGATAAAACACTTCAAAAGGAGAGGTAACATGCTACCAAATTGTAAGAACTGCAAACAATTAAAGAAAAAGACATGTCAGTTTTATCAAATTTCAATTGAAGATCCTGAACATACGACTTGTTTATACTTTTCTCCTAGAGCCTCTCCAGGAAGAACCATTAAGCACTTTCTTTTGGCTACTGCTTTAGGAATCTTATTTTTAATCTTAGGAGTGATATTTTTATAAAGGAGAGAACGTCATGTCTTATGAATGGAAATCAAGTAGTGATTATTACAAGTACTACTCTACATCCGATGGCACTTATATTATTTATCAACCACCAACGACATCTACTTACTCGTATGTATTTGGTACATTTCAAGATTTGCAAAATGAAGATTATCTTTATCGTTTAAAAGAAGACAAAGCCTTGCTTATGTGAAAGGAGGGAATATAAATGGCTATTGTCAAAGGATTAGAACCAGGAGCAGTGTTATTTAAATTCATAGAAGAAGGATATGAGTATAGAAGAAATCCAAAAACAGGAAGACATGAAAGAGTATTAGTAGAACAGTACTATGTATTAGAGCTTTACAGCCGACGGAATAGAACCAACGGATTTTGGATTTCTGCTACAAAAAATCAAGATCGATGGATCCCTTTTTTAGAAAAGCTAAAGATACGCTTACTTGAACGAGGAATTGAATATCACACAGGTAAACCTTATTATGTTGCCGTAGGTTGTAGTTCACGAAGAATTCGTTCAAAAGAAGAATGGGAACAGATTGAAATCTCTCCTATTGCAAAAAACCACTATGATAAAATCAAAAATGAACATCTTTTAGTTTTATTGGAACAAGATCCTATGATTATTTCAAGTAAAAAATTGGAATATATGAAAGCACTACTAGAGCTAAGAGAAGAGCCTCCTGCTGAAGTAGAAGAAGAAGAAAGATGGCCAGCTCCTCCTGGAAACTATGAATTTCAAGGCTTTAATATTAATGACATAGGACGAATTCCTTTACGAATTCGCAGATAGTAGGTGATCATATGCAGCAATATAGAGGTCAACGAGAATTTTTTCGTCGGTTTCAAGAAAATAGAGAAGCGAGGCAGGAACAAATTGAGCATATTCAATCATTATTAAATCAAGAAGATCGATCAATTATAAGACATAGAAACTACACAGTATATAATACACTTCTTCATCCTAGAACAACTCGCTATATTCATAGCCTTTCTCATCCTGCGCTGAATGATCCTAATATAGGATCTTTACAAGAACAAATGTATCAAATTATAACAAAAGGGATACAAGAAACTACAAGAGAGATAGAAGAAAGCTATAGAAACTCATGGAAAAGAACCCAAATTTATATGCGACAACATTTTCTTGGTGAAAGATTTGACAATAATGAAGATTATTTATGTTTATTACGAAACGAAATGGATTGATATCTGTCGATAGAATGGTTACTCTATTATTCTAGAAAACAAGGGAGGTAACCATATGGCAGATTTTAAGATCGATAGTCAAACTTTAGAGGTTACAAACACGCAACCAGCTGAAGTTGTAGACTGGGGAGTAAATATTGTACAGGCTCCTTTACTATGGAAGCTGACTCAAGGAGAGGGGATTAAAGTTGCAGTACTGGATACTGGCGCCGATCTTCATCATCCTGATTTATCTGCAAATATTGTTAAGTCTATCAATTTTACAACAAACAATACAGCTGATGCAGTGGATCGTCAAGGCCATGGTACGCATACCGCTGGAATTGTGGCAGCTATTGACAACAATGTTGGGGTAGTAGGAGTTGCTCCAAAAGCACAGCTTTATGTTGCAAAAGTTCTTGGTGATGATGGTACAGGAGATATCGCTGGAATCATCAAAGGAATCGACTGGGCTATTCAAGAAAAAGTAGATATCATTTCTATGAGCCTAGGCGCTTCTTCAGATCCAGGAGCTCCCCTACATAATGCCATTAAAAGAGCAAGAGCTGCTGGTATTATTATTGTAGCGGCTAGTGGAAATGAAGGAACTCGCTGTGGTTGGCCCGCTGCTTATGATGAATGTATAGCAGTAGGAGCAGTAGACCCAGGCTTTGTAAAAGCTCCTTGGTCTAATTATAGTGAAGAAGTGGATGTTGCCGCTCCAGGAGTTAATATTCTAAGCACCTATTTAAATGGACAATATGCTAGACTTTCTGGAACTTCTATGGCCACTCCTATTATTTCAGGTATCATTGCTCTTATTCAATCTTTTGCTCGTAAAAATAATGTAAGAGCTACTCCAGAAGTTATCCTACAAATGATTGAAAGAGGTTCTGTTGATTTAGGAGCTGAAGGAAAAGACAATGATTATGGATTTGGTATGTTGAATGTCTACAAAATGGTTAAAAATTACAATAGTAATCCTAAGTAAAGCATGCTATATTTAAGATGTGTTTTTTGCCTTGGTCTCCTCATTTATGAGGGGCCTTTTTTTTATTATAGGAGGAAGAATATGTCTGGAAAAAGAATCAGTATGCAAAACTATTGTGTAAGTTGTATCTATCGTAAACGCATTCATAAAAAAGCAATATGTATTTCTTATTTAGTACCTATTAATCAAGCAATGTCTTATTGTAGAAGATTACAACCTTTTCGTGATTATGAAACTTTTAAAAATCAAAAGGAGGATTAGCATGATACATCCTAAATTAAAAAGTGGCATGATATTTCATGCTAATAAATTTAATGAAATTGATAAGGATTTGGCTGGAGAAAAGCACTATGCTTTAATCTATAGAACACGTCGACAATATCGAGGAGGATTCTGTAAAGAAGCTGCAATGATTGTTAAAGCATTGGGCATTCCTACCGATGACCATTGGTCTCGTGAAGCAATTCAACAAGGATGGAAATCCTCTTACCATATTGAAGTTATTACAAATCGTTTTTCATTGGAACATCAAGTAGATCCAGAAATGAAACAAATCATACAATCTTTAGTAACAAACAAGAATTTTGAACATATATTAAAGCCTTTAATAAATATGGAGTAAAGGAGGGAAGCCAAATGATTCATCCAGATTTAGAATTTGGAATGTGTATTTATGTAGCAGAATATAAAAATATACACCCTGGTATACACACTAGTGGTAAGTATTATGCTATTTACTATGAAGAAAGGTATGCAGGAAAAGGAGGATTTCCTCCAGAAGCTGTAAAAATTATTGAAGCATTAGGTATCCCTACAGAAAATCACTGGAATTCTGCCCCTAGTAAATATGGATGGAGGGCTTCTCACTATATTCGTGTCCAAAATATAAAGACCTTAGACTATTCCTTGATTCATCATAAAATTCAAGACATTATGCCTACTCTTTTTTCTAATGAGCGTTTTCAATCTTTATTAAAATCCTTTGATTGAACTCGCATAAAAAATAGAGGAAAGGATATAACCATAACTAGAACCCGCAGTCTCTTTGTCTTACTGTACCCATGGGCATAAGGCAAAGCAGTTTACTGCTTAATATAAATTTAAAACTATGTAAAGGAGTGTTAAACTATGAGTCTTTCAAAACACAGCTTTATTGGAAGATTAACGAGAGATCCAGAGGTCAAAGAACTAACCATTAACAATGAAAAAGTAAAAGTAGCTAACTTTACGGTTGCTGTTGATGAAGATGGTCGTTCTGAAGAAACGGATTTCTATGATGTTGTTGCTTGGAGAAAGCTAGCAGAAAATGTAGATCGCTTTTTAGGTAAAGGCCGTCTTGTTTATGTAGAAGGTCGTCCAAAACGTCGTAGCTACACAAAGGATATCAAAGGAGAACAAGTCACTTTTTATGCACAAGAAATTCGTGCGAATCTTGTTCAATTCCTTGATAAACCTGCTGATGCACCAACAACACCTGCAGAAGGTCAAGCACCTGTTCAAGAGCCAGTACCTCAAGGTTCAGGCGATGACGATGCCCCGTTTTAGGGTTGACTCTTTATGCTGAATAGGATAAATAAGACATCAGGGGGGATACTGTGTCTGATTTACGAAAAGAAAGACAAGAATTGCGCCAGGGATTACATCAGTTCTTGATGCAATTGTATATGAATTACAAAGCATCTCTTGATGAAAAAAGAGCAAAAGAACTAGTCAGCTCCGCCATCGAAGAACAATACGAGTATTTTATCGGTGGAAAGGTGTCGACTAATTCTGTTAAAGATGTCATAGAATCCAGAGTGAAAGAACTAGAAGCCATGATGAAAGAACAATCTGATTATGATGGACAGTTATTTTATTCTGAACAAATAGATACACTACAACGTGCATTAGAGATTCTAGACCAATAGTGAGGGAGAGATGTCCAGTATGGATAAAGATTTAGAGAAATTATTTGGGACCATTAATAAGAAGTTTGGTGATAAAACCATTCAATTCTTAACAGAAGATTACCGCCCTGAAGTAAAAGTCTATTCTACAGGTTCATTAACACTTGATCTAGCATTAGGCCGCGGAGGTATTCCAAGAGGACGTATTATTGAAGTTTATGGTCCAAGCATGGCAGGAAAAACAAGCATGGCCTTTCTTCACTTAGCAGAAGTGCAACGTTCAGGAGAAGGTTATGTTGTTTTTGTAGATGCCGAGCACGCATTTGATCCTAAATTAGCAACAGAATATGGCATTGATTTAGAGAAACTGATCTATATTAATCCATTGACTGCAGAAAATGCGATTGATACTATTGATGCTTTGATTCGTTCAGGAAAAGTCCGTGCCATTGTAGTAGATTCTGTTTCAGCTTTAACTCCAACTAAGGTTGCTGAATCTTCTATTGAGCAACAAACCATTGGTTTACTGGCTCGTTTAATGAGCACAACGATGCAAAAATTAAATGGAATTGCTCACCAACATGACTGTGAAGTTATCTTTATTAATCAGATTAGGGAAAAGGTAGGGGTCATGTACGGCAACCCTGAAACAACTAGCGGGGGTCGTGCTCTACCATTCTATGCTTCTGTACGTTTACATGTACGCATGGGAGAACAGATTAAAGAAAAAGATGAAGTTATCGGTCATTTGGTTAAGGTAAAAGTTACAAAAAACAAAGTAGCCACTCCATTTAAGGAAGCTGTTTTTCCATTAATCTATGGACAAGGTGTAGATCGTATTGATGAAGTTTCTCAGATTGCGATTCTAGCTGGTATTATTGAACAAGCTGGAGCCTGGTTCCGTTATAAGAACGAAAATGGAGAAATCGTAGTTCGAGATGGAGTCGAGTACAAATGGCAGGGACGAAATTCTCTTGTAGAATTTATTAAAGAAACGCCAGATTTCTTAGTAGAGTTAGAGAATAAAATCCGTGGAGTAGAAGTAGAAGCTCCAGATGGAGAACCTGTGACAGATCAAGATGGTTATGAGCATGCAGTAGAAGAATAAGAGGGGCTCTTGCCCCTTTTGTTTCTTTATAGAAAGGAGATAGGTAACGTATGAAAATTAAACATTTTACTCATACGGATCTTTGATGGTGTAGGTAGCGCAATTATTTCTCTCCATACCTTTGGAACAGAAAATGTAGACGTAGAATATTGTGATTATAATAATATTGATCAAAAAATTTCTAAGTTTTTAAATAATCCAGATGGATTGTATGACAAAATCTTAATCACAGACATCTCTGTTAATGAGGAGGTAGCAAAACAAATTGAAGAACAAAACGATCAAAAAGATTTCTTTGTTTTGTTAGATCATCATAAGACAGCAGAATGGTTAAATAAGTATGATTGGGCAAATGTCCATTCTCATCACCATATTCTTACAGAACATTTATCAAGCGGTACCTCTATGTTGATTTGGTATATCCAAGAAAAACTAGAACAAGAAGTTAAGAGAAGTTTGCTTTATTTCGCTGAACAAGTTCGTCGCTATGATACTTGGGAATGGCAAACTTTTTATGAGGACGACCTTCCTGGTCGATTCAATAATTTATTAAAGATCAAACGACGAGATGATTTTATTGCTTCTATGCTTACTTTAATCAATGACAATCAAGAAATTTTCCCATTTGCTTCTGAAGACCAAATGCTTTTAGATTATTATGAAGGCGAAGTAAAATCCTATATTTCTCAAAAATTAGATAAAGTACGAGAAATTAACATAGGAGATCATTTGGTTGGTATTGTATTCGCAGAAAATCATATTTCTGAACTAGGAAATAAAATGTGCGAAAAATACGGACATTTAGATTATGCGGTGATCATTAATCCAACCTATGATAAAATTAGCTTCCGTACTATACATGATGATTTAGACCTAGGTCAAATTGCTCAGAAGTATGGAGGAGGCGGTCATCCAAAAGCAGCAGGTGGATACCTACCTGATTTCTTAATGAATGATTTCTTAGCTGGATTTATTGCTAGAGGTGAACAATCATGAGCCAATTTGATCAACAATACAATGCTTTAGTTAAACGTATCGTTGAAGAAGGCATATGGGATAAAGATCAAGTCGTTCGTACTAAGTGGGAAGATGGAACCCCAGCTTACACTAAGAGTGTAATTTCTGCTCAATTATCTTTTAATAACACAGAAGTTCCTATTTTAACCACAAAAAAAGTTGCTTGGAAAACAGCCATTAAAGAATTATTATGGATATGGCAAATGAAAAACAATAATGTAGATGACTTAAATGCTATGGGTGTTCATATTTGGGATGAATGGAAACAGCCTAATGGAACTATTGGAAAAAGTTACGGCTATCAAATGGCAAAGAAATGTCGTATTCTTCCTATTAAAGAATATGATAGAATCCGAGAGCTATCTGATCTAAACCATTTTGTCACTTCTGACCGATATTCTGTGATTGTCGACCAAGTAGATTATCTTTTACATCAACTGAAGTATAATCCTGCTAGTCGTCGTCATATTACTTCTTTATGGAATATTGAAGATTTAGATAAAATGGCTCTTAATCCTTGTGTTTGGAATACACAATGGTTGATTAAAGAAAATAAACTTCACTTAATTGTGGGAATCCGCAGCAATGATATCGCTTTAGGAAATCCTTTTAATGTTTTTCAATATTATGTTCTTCAGCGTATGATTGCTCAAGTTACAGGATATGAATTAGGAACGCTAACCTTTAATATAAATGATGCCCATATTTATGAGAGGCATATTGAACTTTTGCAAGATCAAATTGAGTTTCCTCAATATTCAGCTCCTACATTGTGGATTAATCCTGAAGTAAAAAACTTTTATGATTTTACTATTGATGATTTTAAACTAGAAGGATATAATCATGGTCCATTCATCTCTATGGAGGTTGCAATTTAATGAGTAAGAAAATAAAAGGTATTAGCACAGAAGGAGTTTGTCTTTATGACTCTTTATCTACTATTTCTGTTCTAGATCATACATCGGCATTTTCTTTATATGAAAAATTAATAAAAGATTTAAAGGAACACGCAGAACATAATCATCTTCAATCTGAAACAGTAGATGTTTTAAATACTTCTATTCAAGAACTCGTTAAACAAATGACCGCCTATGCATTAAAGCCTCAGTATCTTTTAAAAACAGATAAGTAAGAATAGAAGCGGGGTTTATCCCCGCTTTTTTGTGAACCTACTTCGTTTAGGTTCTGATATAATAATGGGAGGTGCCTCAATGCTAGGCGAATTAGTGACCTATACTTCTGTTGCTACAGCTGCAACTGCTGCTCCTGTGTATAAAATACGCAAACCATTAGCAAAAATGCTAGATATCCCCGTTATTGGGTGGATTCTAACGTTAGCTTATGGGTTTGGTATGTCATGGGTGCTACTAAATTTATTTAGCATGCAATCTTCGATTGCTGGTTTAGCCAATATGCTAGCCAGTATTTTGTTTGCAGCATGGCTGTACTTTCAAAAGAAGTAAAGGAACTGGTGCCCGCTTCGGCGGGTGCTACCCCTCTTATTAGAAAGGAAGATCATCATGAATGTTGGAGATATCGTTAAGTCAAAAAAAGAACAGATTTATGGAACAGTTGAATATTCTACTTTTGGTTTCTCTATTCACATTTGGAATGAAGAGCTTAATATTCTAGGAAAAACACTGGGTATGTCTGCTGAAGAAGTTAATCAATTTTGGGAAGTAGTTTCTCTTCCTGAAGGATATGAAAAGCATCCTTATGGAGGAATAAGAAAGAAGGAAGATAAATGATTTCATTTATAGCAGCGATGGATCAACAAAGAGTTATTGGGAAAGATAATGAGCTGCCTTGGAAATTACCAGCAGACCTAAAGCATTTTAAAGATGTTACTATAGGGCATACGATTATTATGGGAAGAAATACATTTGAATCCATAGGAGAAGCCTTGCCTGGTCGCAAAAGTATCGTACTCACAAGACAAGACTTTATGATTCGAACCCCTTTTGTGGAAGTCATGAATTCTATTGAGGAAGTTTTAGAATTATGCAACGATCCTGAACAAGAGTATTTTGTTATTGGCGGCTCTACTATATTTGAACAATTTTTACCTTATTGTAAACGAATATACTTAACAGAAATTGATCATACCTTTGAAGGAGACACTTTTTTCCCAGAACTTACTTCTGATTGGAAATTAGTAGATACTTACCGTCGTATAAAAGATGATAAAAATCCTTATGATATGAACTTTAACATTTATGAAAGGGGATAAAAAGATGTACGATACAATTATTATAGGAGCAGGACCAGGTGGTTTAAGCGCCGCCATTTATACATCTCGTGCTAATATGAAAACGCTTATTCTAGATAAAGGGATGCCTGGTGGACAGCTTCATAATACAGATGAAATAGAAAATTATTTAGGCTTTAAACATATTACAGGCATGGAATTAGCAACTAGTATGTTTGATCATGCTCAAGCATTTGGAGCAGAATATAAATATGGCATAGTTAGCAATATTATGAAAGATGAAAATGGCATATTTATTGTTCAAGCAGGCAATAACGAATATCAAAGCCATTCTGTTATTATCGCAACAGGCACACAATATAAAAAACTAGGCGTACCTGGAGAAGAACAATTTACGGGTCGTGGAGTTTCTTGGTGTGCGGTATGTGATGGAGCTTTTTATAAAGATAAAGTAGTAGCTGTTATTGGCGGCGGAGATTCTGCAGTTGAAGAAGCTACTTATTTGACTAAATTTGCTTCTAAAGTAGTTGTTGTTCATCGTCGAGATACTTTTCGTGCTCAACCTATATTAGTAGAGCGCATGTTAAAGAATGAAAAAATTCATGTTCTTTACAATTACATTCTTTCTGAAATACAAGGTAATGATAAGGTAGAAGGAATTATTTTAGAGAGTCGAGATGGCAGCACTCATACTCTTGATGGAATACAAGGTGTATTTGAATACATCGGAATGAATCCCGTTTCTGACTTTGCTCCTGTAAAAATTAAAGATGCTCAAGGATGGATTGTAACAGATCAGAAGATGCATACTTCTATTGACGGGTTATTTGCTATTGGAGATGTTCGTCAAGAAGCTACACGACAAGTTGTGGTAGCAGCTGGAGAAGGAGCTATTGCTGGAATTGAAGCTCGACATTATGTTGATAGCTTAAAAGATTAGTAAGTTAAGTAAATTAAGTATAAAGGAGCGATTGTATGGATAACATTTTAAAAGACCTCAATGAAGTACAGCAAGAAATTGTGAAAGATACCGAAGGGCAAATCCTTACTCTTGCTGGAGCTGGGTCAGGGAAGACTCGCGTCCTTACTCATCGCATTGCTTATTTGTTGCTTAATAATGTTAAACCGTGGCAGATCTTGGCCGTTACATTTACAAATAAAGCAGCAAGAGAAATGAGAGAACGCTTGGTTTCATTAATAGGAGAAGCAGGAAGAGACGTATGGATTGGAACTTTTCATGGAATTTGTGTTCGTATTTTAAGCCGTTTTGGACAAGAAATTGGATTAGAAAATGGACGCTTTACCATTATCGACGACACAGAACAGAAGAAAGTTCTTAAAGAAGCTATGGATCTTTGTGGAGTTGAATACAACCCTGATACAATTTCTTCTGCTATAAGCAATGCAAAAAATCAATTACGAACTCCAGAAGAAATGAGACAAACTGCTAACGCTCCTCATGAAAAAGACATTGCAAATGTCTATATCGCTTATGAGGAGAAGAAGCAAGAATATAATTATTTAGATTTTGATGATTTAATTATGAAAACAGTTCATCTTTTACGTGTCTCAGAAACCGCAAGAGATCAGTATCAACATCAATTTCATTATGTATTAGCAGATGAAGGACAAGATACAAATATCGCTCAATATGAATTATTAAAACTATTAACAGCTGAGCATGATAATTTGTTTATTGTAGCAGATGTAGATCAAAGCATTTATAAATGGCGTGGAGCAAATGTTCAAAATATGATGGAGTTTAATCAAACTTTTCCAGATATGAAACTCTATAAGTTAGAACAAAATTATCGTTCTACAAAGAATATCGTAGAAGCTTCTAATATTTTGATTGCTAACAATACAGAACGATTAGAAAAAACGGCTTTTACGGAACTAGAAGAAGGAGATCCGATTATTCTTCATAAAGCAGATGATGATACAAGAGAAGCGGATTTTGTTTCTGATGTCATTCGTCATACAAGACAAGTAGAAGGACGGGATTATAATCATTTTGCTGTTCTTTATCGTACCAATCGACAATCTCGAGAAATCGAAAAAGCCTTTACTCAACATGGGATTCCTTATCAAGTAGTAGGAGGGCATGCTTTTTATAATCGAAAAGAAATTAAGGATATTACTGCTTATTTGCGAGCGGTTGATAATTCCATTGATGCTTTAGCTTTTGAACGCATCATTAATACACCACGTAGAGGAATAGGGAAAACAACGATAGATCGTATTCAAGATTATGCTAACGACTGTAATATTCCTTTCCCAAAAGCCTTAGAAAATATTGCCGATATTCCTAAGATTCCTAAGAAGGCTAAAGTAAGCATTGAAGAGTTTCTCACTTTGATGATCAAACTTAGAGAGTTTGAAGCATCTGAAGAATTTACTGTGTTAAAATTAATTCATATGATTTTAGAAGAAACAGGATATCGAGAAATGTATCAAACAGGAAAAGAAGAAGATGAAAGTCGATTAGAGAACTTAGACGAACTTATGAATGTCGCTGATATTTGGGATCATGAAAACACAGAACAAAAGAAACTAGGAGACTTTTTATCAGAAACAACACTGGTATCTGACATTGATGGAATGGAAGAGCAAGAAGCTGTTACACTAATGACCATCCATGCAGCGAAAGGATTAGAATTTCATACAGTATTTGTGATTGGATTAGAAGAAGGAATTTTTCCTCACGGGCGATCACTAGCTGATGATAAGGAACTGGAAGAGGAAAGAAGATTGGCCTATGTTGCTCTTACAAGAGCAGAACGTAGACTTTATTTAAGTTATTGCCAACAACGTTATGAATACGGCAATCCGCAGCCTGTACGCAATCATCCATCACGATTTATTCGAGAACTTCCAAGGCGCTTAATTCGTCGTATTTAAATAAATAAAGGAGGAAAAGGACATGGCTTATTTAAGAAAACCTACTAAGCATGTAGAAGAAGTCTTTGTCAACGTCATCCGAGAAATAGCAGAAGAACAAAATGCAACTGATGGCATCATTGAAATCAAACATACAGATGTCATTGAACGATCTAATGGAGAAATTAGAAACTCACCAACCGTAAGTGGGACCTTCCATTATTTTGTGGAAAAAGGGAAAGTCACTCGTTTACAAAAAGGAACAGCTTCCCGCCCTACAAAATGGGATGTCTCAGGACTACTGGAAGAAAAACCGAAAAAATCTCCATCTATTCAGGTAGAGGTGAGGAAAGAAGAACCAGCTGTTATTAAAACAGAAGTGGTTCATGAAGTACAAAGTACTTTAAAGGATATTCTAGGATATATCCAAGCACTTCCTACCGAACTAACTGGTTCCATTAATCAATTAAATGATAAGGTGTCTAAGTTAGATGATAACAAAATAGAAGCCTTAAGAAAAGAACTTCGAGCTTCTGAAGAAAGAAATCTTTCTTTACAACAAGAAATTAAACGATTAAAAGAGGAACTTCAGAAAACAGCAGAACAGGTAGCAGAATCAGCTCCTCGGTATAATGAGCATAAAATTGTTCGAGCACGTAATCGTATTTTAGATGAAGTAGAACGCTACTTAGCTTATCCTGGATGGAAGCGTAAATCTAGTGATGATCATTTCCGTATGACCATAGACACTCATTTAAATACCATTCTTCAAGAGCTGGACATTAGAGAACCTATTGCATAAACTAAAAACAACAAATCCGAGGAGGAAACCGAATAATGAGCAATCCGTATAAACAAGTTGAAGAATTCCATCAAGCATTTGAACATGATGTAGCAGAAAAACCAACACCTATTTCACCAGAAGTAGCTATTAATCGAGCTAGTTGGTCAGGGGAAGAGCTTGTCGAGTTTCTCTATGCAACAGCCAATAATGACTTAGACCTATACCATTCTCTTTTTCTAGATTTTATTGGAAACTTAATCAAGACTTCTAATAAGATTATCGATAAAGGAGAAAAAATAGAGGACGTTTTGGTAGCTCAAGCAGATGCTTTAACAGATGCTAACTACTTTAACTATGGATCTTTTGTAATTATGGGAGTAGATCCAGCGCCATTGTTTGATATTGTTCAAAATGCAAATATGGGGAAACTTTGGGAAGATGGAAAGCCACGCTTCCGAGAAGAAGATGGTAAAATTATTAAGCCTCCTCATTGGGAAGAAATGTATGCTCCTGAGCCAAAGTTAAAAGCAGAAATTGAACGACAAAAGAATCAGTAAAGAGAAGGAGTACTGGCAATCAAAACGCTAGCTACTCCTTTTTTTATGTTTAATATTTTTTATAAGGAGGAATTTCGATGGAATGTAAAACACAGCTTTATAAAATCTTAAAAGAGTTTGCTTCGCGTCAGTCTCAACCTCCTACTCATGCTGTCTTTTTTGCAGAAAATGAAGGAGATGAAGTCGATCACCTTTTATGTTATCAAGAACAAATTCCTGCTATTCAATCTTTTTCTAAGTGGTTTAAGCCCTATCTCTTAATTGTAAGAGAACTAGGAAAAGTGCATTATGTTTATGGAGATGATTAAAATGAAACACTACTATAATGAAGATATTGAATTTTATCAATGCCCTCATTGTTATCAATCTTTTCATCAAGATAGATGGCATGAAGCGACAGCAAAAAGCTGCAACATCTCTCATCCTGATGGAATCTTTAACCCAGAGGATCCTCGCATTGATACAATTCCTTATGCTTTGCATCTTGTAGATTTAAATATAAGACAGGGGCATTCTATCCATCCTGTTTCTTCTTCCTGGTTTACTTGTCCATCTTGTGACCGATCTATAGATGATGTTCATCTCATTCCTACTGGTATATCCAAAAATGAAGAAGCTCTTTCTTTATTAAAGGAGGAATATTAATGGAATTTTTTGAATGCCCAATATGCAAACATGCTCATAGCAGTGATGAATGGGATGAAAAAACAATCCTTTATTATGACTTTGATCCAAATAATTTTATTTATTTACAAGAAGAAATAGAGGCTTGGTATATTTGTCCGACTTGCGAAAAAGAAGTTGACGCTGTTCGTATGACTTATCTAGGAGTATTTGAAAACAATGAACAAGCAACCCCCTTACTAAAAATAGGATGGTGATATCATGAAAGGAATTCCAGAATCCTTTATAGAAGAACTCAAACAAGAAACTGATATTGTAGAATTAGCAGAAGAAGTTATGGATTTAAAGAAAATGGGATCCGTTTACCAGTCGTTTTGTCCAGACCATAAAGAAAAACATCCTTCTCTTACTTTGTTTCCAGATACTCAAACTTTTTATTGTTTTAGCTGTGGAGCAGGAAAGAAAAATAAAACAGGAAGCTCAGACGTCATTGCTTTTTTAATGTGGTTAGAAAATTGTAGTTTCATAGAAGCTGTTTATAAATTAGCGAATCGAAAAGGAATGACGGTTCCTAAAAAAGAACTTAGCAAACAAGATAAAGAACGAATTCAACTTTATGAAAACTGCTTAAAGAACAATCGGAGCTATTGGGCTTCTTTACAAGGATCACCAGAGCATATTGAATATCTTGAAAATCGGGGCATTGGAAAAGAAGAAATTAATAAATGGCGAATTGGGCTCGTTCCTTATTCAGATGGAACCAAAGTAGCAGGACGTATTGTTTTTGCTATTATGAATGATTGGGGCCAGACCGTTGCTTTTTCTTATCGAAATATGGAAGATACTTTCCCTAGTCATCGAGAAGCAGATAAAGATAAAGGACCTAAATATTATAACTCTCCTCAATCTCCTATTTTTGATAAAGGCTCTATCCTCTATGGCCTCCATAATATTAAACGCACCATTCGAGAAAAAGACTATGTGATCGTAGGAGAAGGTTTTGGAGATACAATTATTGCTCAAAAGAAGGGTCTTCCTTTTGTTTCCATTATGGGAACAGCTTTTACAGATAAGCACATCTCTATTATAAAACGATACACCAATAATATTGTTATGTGGATGGATGGAGATGAAGGTGGTATCAATGCAGTTCTTCGTAGCTTAGATCCTTTACGTCAAGCAGGATTAAATGTTTCTATTGTTTATACACCAGGAAATGATCCTGATGATATTCTTTCTGATTTAACAGAAGAAGAAGCAGAGGCCTTTATACTAGAGAATAAGCGATTGACTGGGCAATTTGAAATTGATTTGATTCTGAATAAGTATCGATCTCGTATGAGTGAATTGAAATTTCAAATCGTAGAAGAACTTCGTCCCATATTTGCTCGTATTCAAAATCCAACAGAAAAGGAAGTCTATGCACAACAAACTGCAAAGGACTTAGGCTTATCTATCGATTTCTTTTTAGAACAATTGGAGGGAAAAGAATGAATTATACTTTTGAAAAAATAAGAGGAGAAGATCGTTATCAAGTTCGATTAAAAGGAGAGTTTATCGCGTATGTTTCTACAAAAGATCCTGCTGAGGTAGACATACTTTTACAGGATCTAGGCTATAACTCTAGAGAAGAGTTTTATCAAGAAAAAGTAGCAGAACACCAAAAAATGATTAAAGGATAGGGTCGATATGTTTGATATGCGAATAGATAAAGAATATCTTATGATCGTTACTTTACCTGAAGGCATCATCCGCTATAAAGGAAAAGAAGGACCTCCTGTTAAACGAAAGAAAATAAGATACAAATGGTTTTTTAAAGAAGAGATTCTTTATGAAGAACCTTCTATTGGAGAAATTTGGTGGGATCAAACAACCTTCCATTATATTGATGAATATAGAGCTCATCGTTATATCGAATGCAAAGAAGAAATCATCGATTTAACAAAGGAGGAGTAATTATGTCTGCTCAATCTATTTTTTACGAGTTAGATAGCCTCCTCCATGAAGTGTATAAAACACGTTATCAATTAGAAGTAGAAGATACTGAAGAAGCGGCCAAAGCATGGGGAGCTGCTCGTTATCGTATGGAATGTACTTTAGAAAACATTAAAGAAGAATATCCAGAAATTTATAATCACTATAATAGTATGTTTGATTAAGGAGGAGCACTATGCTTACTTGGGATGAATATTTTATGTCTATCGCACAATTATCTACACAGCGAAGCAAGGATCCAAATACACAAGTTGGGGCTTGTATTGTGAATGAGAGAAATCGCATTGTCGGTGTAGGATACAATGGAATGCCAATGGGATTAGACGCCTCTTTCTCATGGGAACGAGAAGGGGAAGACACGAAATATCCTTATGTTGTTCATGCTGAACTTAATGCCATATTGAACAGCATCAAAGATCTTCATGGATGTAGAATCTATACGACTCTTTTCCCTTGTTCAGAATGTGCGAAAGCGATTGTGCAAGCAGGAATCACACAAGTTATTTATGCCTCTGATCGATACGAAGGAACAGAAAATAATCAAGCTGCTAAAAAGATTTTTGATGCTTGTGGTATCGACTACTCTTATTTTGTTTTACAAGGAAATGAGGAATCTTAAATGCCCATACGAACGATTTGTGAAAACTGCCAATGTACAGGGAGAATCAAAGTAAAAGGAAGAAAAAGACCTGCTATTTGTCCAGATTGTGACGGAATGGGATTCAAGTTAGTAGAAGAAAATTTTTATCCTAGATGGTACACCATAAAAGAATTTTTAGAAGATCAAAGTGCTGGATTCTTAGTTGGTTTTTCTATTGCTAGCATTCTTATTTCTTTCTTATGGGCTTGGGTAAACTGATAGATATTCAAACTTAAGTTTAGAAGAGGTGGAAGAAATGACCGTAAGTGACTTTTTTAAAAGATTAACCGAAGAAGATAAAGATAAAATGATTGTTTTCAGTGATGGAGAAGGTTGGTCAAATGTTTGGTTTAAGAAAACAGATAATGAGATTGTCATTTATTGCGAAGATAATGCGATATTCTCAGATGATAAATAATACGATACCTAAAAAAGAAAGGGTGATTTTATGAATCAAAAAGTTTTTATCATTTCAGATACTCATTTTTCTCATAAGAATATTATTGAATTTGAAAATCGCCCATTTGAAGATAAGTATCAAATGGACCAATACATGATTGAAAAATGGAATAGTGTTGTTTCTGAACACGATCTAGTCTTTCATTTAGGAGATGTTGTTCTTGCAGGAGCTAAACGATCAGAAGAAATCCTCTTTCAACTAAATGGTCGAAAGATTTTAATCCTTGGGAATCATGATCACTTCTCTAAGACAAAGTGGCGCTATCTAGGATTTGAACCTTATGAGCGTTATATTTATCAAGACTATCTATTTACTCATATTCCTGTTGATGAAACTCCTCTACGTATTGCCGTAGAAGAAGGCTTTTTAAAAGGAAATATTCATGGTCATGTTCATTCTCAAAACCAGCACTTAAATCCATCTCTTTATCAATGTTGTTGTGTAGAACTGATTGACTATACTCCTATTCTGTTTAATGAGTTTATACGAAAGGATGAGTCTTTATGAAGGATAAGAAACTCTTAAGAGAAATTAGAGAAGAATTTGAAGATCTTAAGAAACAAATGCTCAACTTAAAAAGTGGAGAACACATCCGAATTCCTGCTGAGAAATATATTAAAACAACAGAAGTTTTACTAGTTAAATTAGAGGAAGTTTGTGAAACATCTGATTACTGGGAGCTAGAATATTATCGTCTTAAAAATGAGAAAAAAGGAGAATAATAAATGAATAAGAAAAGTTTCCATGACAAAGTATGTGATTTCGGATATCAGTATCCAAATACTCTTACTTTAATTCTTTTTATATTGATGATTGTCCTTTTTCTTTTTCCTATTCTTCTTAATCAATACTTTCATTTTTTATAATAAAGAGGTGATCAAAATGGAGTTATTTTTTATTTTTATTCTGTTACTTGTAGCAGGTTTAATATTCGCTTTGGCTTTTCACATAAGAAAACAAATAAAACCATAGCAATAAAGGAGGGATATTAATGAAGACGATAGATGCTTTGCGACAAGTTTATCACAATATTGTTCCTCAAGTATCTACAGATGTCCGTAAAGTAATGGACACAGAATTCAAAAAGATGGCAGATCTTCTCAATTTTCAACAAGAAGTATTGGATTGCCAGAGTTGTCAGTTACAAAGCTCTTGTACAAACAAAGTTCCTGGCGAAGGCCCATTAGATGCAGATATTATGTTTGTTGGAGAATCTCCTGGAGAAGTAGAAGACAAAGAAGGCCGTCCATTTGTAGGACCTAGTGGTCAATTGCTCAATAAAATATTAGAAAACATGGGATGGGACAGAAAGAAAATCTATGTTACGAATGTTTTAAAGTGTCATCCACCTGAAAATCGCACTCCAACAAGAGATGAAGTGACTCACTGTTATCAACATCTTAAAAGAGAAATCGAAGTGATTCAACCAAAAGTAATTGTTTGTTGGGGGTCTCTCGCTGCAAATACTTTAATCCATCCAGATTTTCATATTACACAAGAAATTGGACATTGGTTTGAACAAGGAAACACAAGACTCATTGCTGTTTATCATCCTTCTTATATTCTCCGTCAACGAGAAGGAAGTCCAAAACAAAATGAAATCAAATGGCAGGTATGGCGCGCCTTACAAAAAGTAGATGAATATCAGAAAGCAGGTTTTCCCAGTCACGAATCCGTTTAAACCATGGAACACAATTTCTTATGAAGCACATATTGTTTTATGGAATCCTACTAAGATTTGACATCTTTTTAGGAATCCTTTATATATAAACAATACCTATGTCTTAAAAGGGGGCTTTTGATGACCACTTCACCTAATCCATGGTTCTTAAAGCGTTTTTCTGTAGGATGTTCTTTAATTTCAATGTCATTAACTGAATGGAAAGATTTTATTGATAAGTATCATCCTTATATCTACGATGTCTATTTTTCGCCACCTATTCCTGACTATCGTTTTTCTTCACGACCTGCTGTTTTTAAAGAATTTTTAAAAGAAGAGAACCGAATCCAAATATTTGAAGCTTTAGATTATGCAAAAGAAAAGGGAATCAAATTAGAATATGCCATTAATACTGTTCATATTACTCCTGAACTAGCAACCTATGCTTTAGATATTATTGAAGATAAAATTGAAATTGACTCTGTTGTTACACTAGGCCATGTAGCAGATATTGTCAAAGAAAGACACCCTAAAATAGATCTTATTTATGCTTATAACAATATTGTAAGATCTAAAAGGGATATAGACGAAGTTCCTTCTTCATTTGATGAAGTTGTTGTTGGGAATTCTGGTATCAGGAACTTTAAACTCTTTTCTTATATTAAAGAAAAGGGCTTTCGTGTTCGCTGGATGCCAAATAATGGGTGTTCTTTTAATTGCGCATGGTGTGGAACTCCAGGAACTTGTACTGAAACATTCGATAAAAACTTAGAAAAACATGGAGGAGATTATCTATTTGCCTTGCAATCGATTTCTCCGTGGGAAATGCATGACTATTTTGTAGAACATCCTGATATAGATATTATTAAACTATCAACAAGGCCTTCTCCTTCAGGCTATCTACATAGCTTAATGGAGAGCTACCTTTTTAATTTGGATTATAAAGAAATGAAAAGCAGAGGCGCTAACCCTAGATATTTATGGGGAAGAATGGGACTTTTCTCAAAAGTTCAAGATGAAATGGACTTTGAAAAAGTAAATGAATACAAACAAAAAATATGGTCTAGTATTTATTCTAAAAAATAACTATACTAGACAAGGAGTGATTTAATGAAGAAACAATTACTCCTTTCTTTTCTTTTAATCATAGGAATCTATTTTATGGCAACAGGTATTTATGAAATCAATCAATCTATAAAAGAAAAAGACACTATGATTCAAGACTTGAAAGAAGAATTAGTGATTCAAAAGGAACTCAATGAAGAAAGACATCAAAAAATTGAAGAGCTAAATCAAGAAATTGAAGGTCTAGATGAACAAGTTCAAATATTAAATGATCTTCTTAAAGAAAAAGAAGATCTTTATAAAGAGCAGATTAAAAAACTGAAAGAAGAAATTAGTCATCTAGAAGCTTCAAAGCCTAGGAACGAAGTCCAGATAGCCTCTTTAGTTTCTAGAGGAGAAATTCAGCCTTATCAAACCCTTTCTGTAACCGCTACAGCTTATACAGCCTATTGTAAAGGATGCACAGGTGTTACTCGTTATGGAGAATTCAATTTACGAAAAAATCCTGATTTAAAAATCATTGCTATCGATCCTAAAGTAGTAAAGCCTATGAGCAAAGTATGGGTTGAAGGGTATGGCTATGCTATTGCTGCTGACATAGGAAGTGCAATCAAGGGAAATCGTATTGATGTCTTTATTCCTGAAAAGGTTAATGCAGATCGATGGGGTGTACGAAAAAACATTCAATTAAAAGTTTATCAATAAAAATAAAACACCAGAGGAGATAACATCATGGATCCATACATCAGAAAAGGAATTATAACCAACATTGTAGACGGAGATACTGTAGATGCTCTTGTAGATTTAGGTTATCATGTAACCACTACACAGCGTTTTCGATTGCTTGGCGTTGATACACCTGAAAGAAATCAAGAAGGTTATCAAGAAGCGACGGACTATATAAAAGAAAAGATATTGCTTGAAAAAGTTTATATTCGTTCAGTAAAATCGGATTCTTTTGGACGCTTTCTTGCTGAAATTTATTTACAAGATGAAAAGATCAGTATTAATCAACAATTATTAGATAATGGATATGCAAAAGTTTTTGAAAAATAAACTTGACAAGTGAGATAATAACGCTTTTATTATATGTAAGCGTATGGTCTAACTGCTGTGTTCTCCTTTTGTCCGCCTCATAGTTTAATAGGGAAGACTTATTTTAGATTGGTTATAGGGAATAAGTCACTTCTAGACATGGTTACTCTAGAGTACAGACCTTGGGGATCGGGTAACGATAGTTGGTAGCTGGCGTTACCCTTTTGTTCCCCCTACACCTAAATTTAATATTTATATGGGGGTATAGTTTAATGGCAAAACTACGGTCTCCAAAACCGTCGATGTCGGTTCGATTCCTTCTACCCCTGCCATACATAATTTTAGGAGGAAAAAGTTATGTCGTTTAAAGGGGAAGCTAAGTTAATTGAGGATGCGCAGAAACAATATGCCGCATCTATGGGGATTTTTGAAAGTGCTAAGGACAAAATAGACAAAGCAAACTCAGCACTGGAACAAAGCATTCAAGCCATTAATAACAAAATTGATGAATTGATTATTTTAAAAAATCGTGCTTTAGAAGATCAAGCACGTAACCAACAAATCAGCCAAAAGCTAGATGAATTCCTAGTAGACTAAGCCATACTTTTGTGTGGCTTCTCTTTTTTATGGAATTTTATCTAGCTTTTTTGGATATAACGACTATTATAGGGAGGGAACACAATGGAAATGAAACATATAATAAAGGGAGTACCCGATCCTTCATCGGACTATATTGAAATTCCAGATGCTACAACCATTATAAAGATGCCAATGTTTGGATCAGCAGAGGCAGATTTTGTGAGAAAGCATGGAACTGATTTTCATCGAGAGATGCTGGATAAAACACCTTTGCAAAATAAGAATACCCGTGTTATTGTAACCTCAATTGTGCAATATCTTACTCCAAACGTAAAACCCAGCATTCAACGCTTTGGAGCAGAATTCCCAGAAGGAGAATGGCATGTAGATAATTCTGCATCCCCTTTAAATGATTCAGATGTTAGCCATCTTTTTATTTCAGATTCTTTGGCTCGTACAGAATTCAATACAAAAGATGTTGAGGTTGTCTTGCCAGAAGATATTGATTTTATGACCTATCGGAGAGCGATTAATGAGTTACAACATGATATTGGTATACAGCCTATTAAAATTGAATCTAATCGATTTTATAGCTTTACTAATCACATTCATCGATCTATTTCTCCGCCACAACCTGAATTTCGTTTCTTTTTTCGAGTATCTGAAACAAACGATATTAAACCTTGTAATGAAGTAAAGACCTATTCATCTGTGTATAAAGATGGAAAAGAAATCAATAATATAGTACAACTTAAAGATCATATCGCAATTTATTTTTAGGAGGAGGACAAATGGCGAAGGCAGGAAGCATATGGGTAGAAGGAGCTTACTTTCACCTTATTCAACAAGATTTAAAAGAATATCGCTATCTAGGAGATTTATTAGGAACTCCTGCAGGAGCAACGCCTGGAAGCGTCTGGGTTGAAGGCAACAATCTTCACTATATAGATGCTAGTGGGAATGAGCGTCGGATTACGAAGTTCTCTCAAACTCCTGTCACGGGAGCCAAACAAGGAAGCTTATGGATTGACCAAAATTATCTTTATTGGATTGATTCGAGCGGAAATAAAACTTATGGACATGGCGATGTAGCTGCTGTGAATACAGGATATTCAGATGCTACAGGGGCTCACGGAGATAATCACGTAGATGATGCTGCTGCAAATTATGGATATAGCGACTATCTTCATGGAGATAATCATGGAGACAACCATGATCGAACTTATGGATATAGTGATCGTGCCTTTGTTGATGATCACGTAGATAATTATGATCGAACTTACGGGTATAGTGACCGTGCGTTTGTAGATGACCATACAAATTATACCGATCAAACCATTATCTATCCACCAGAAGGAGGATCTTATCCTTACACGGATCATACGGATACTGGTCATAAAGATTATGAGGGTGGAACCCACACTGATAACTATGGTGATGGATTACACAACGATAGTGGACATGCCGATTATGAGGGAGGGACTCATACCGATAATTATGGGGATGGACTCCATAATGATAGTGGATATACAGATAGTGATGGAGGAAGCCATAGTGATAATTATTCGGATGATGCTCATGGAGATACAGGATATAGTGATGCTACAGGAGCACATGGAGATAACCACACAGACATTCCTTTCAAAGATAATCCTGGCTATATAGGACAACATTAAGGAGGAGATCAAATGACAGTAGAACTAAGACCTGGTGGCGTAGCTTGTAATCTTGCATGCACCTATTGCTACCAAGAACCAATTCGAGTAGCAAGCGGAAATAAAATGGGAACTTATGATATCGATTTAATGCTAGCAGAAGTAGAAAAAGCAAATCAAAATTTTAGTCTTTTTGGAGGAGAAGCTCTTTTAATACCTAAAAAAGACTTAGAGCGCTTATGGAAGTATGGCTATGAAAAATTCAAAAAGAATGGAATTCAAACTAATGGCACACTTATTGATGACGATCATATTGAACTATTTAAGAAATACAATGTTCATGTGGGAATCTCTATAGATGGCCCTGGAGATTTAAATAGTTTGAGAGAAAAACGTGGCAAAGAAGGAGATGAAGAAGCTGCTTTTGAAGGAACCAAAAGTACTATCTCTAACATTGCTAGACTTAAAAAAGAAGGTGTAGGAGTTGGAATTATTATCACTCTTCACCGAAAGAATGGAACTCCAGAAAAATTAAAGGAACTCATGAAATTTATTGAATGGTTAGGAAGAATCGGGGTCGTAAGTGGAAACATTCACGTTCTTGAGGTTGATGAAACAATGCCTGACCAAGAAAAACATGTGCTCACTCAAGAAGAAAATATCGAAGCCTTTTTAACTTTAGCAGAATTCTTTGAAGAGAGAAAGCATTTAAGTTGGCAACCTTTTCGAGATATCAAGGTTTTATTAAGCGGTAATGATAGAAGAACCAATTGCTATTGGAGAAATTGTGATCCGCTCAATACAAAATCAGTTTATGGCATTGAAGGAAATGGAGCCCTTTCTAATTGTGGCCGAACCAATAAAGAAGGAATTGATTGGTATAAATCAGATAAACACAATTATAGTCGTTACATTTCTTTTTACTACACCCCTGACGAAATGGGAGGTTGTCAAGGCTGTCGTTTCTGGTCTATTTGTGGAGGAAGCTGTCCAGGAGAAGCAGAGCAGAATGATTTTCGTAATAAAACTATTCACTGCCCTACTCAATATGCGATGTTGGAACATTACGAAAAGAAGCTTCAAAAAGAAGGAAAGACGCCGTTTACCCTTTCACCAGACCTTCCTAGAGTTGAAGAATATTTGCTTACAAAAATGAAGCAAGGAGAAGCAGGTCTTCTACATCGAGCAATTTATTATGCAGAACAGAAACGACAAGAACAAGAGAAGAAACCTAATATGATTACGGTTCCTGTTTATTCAGGAGAGAATGAAACAAAGGATTCAGAAAAACAGAAGCCAATTATTCGGCTAGCAGAGTCAGAAGAAAAAGACTCATGTTGTGGGGGAGGAAGTTGTCAATGCAGCTCTTAAATATTCAAATGCCATCTTATTCGAGAATTCAATGGGCAAGCAAAAAAATCAAAGAAGAATGGGAACCTAGATTTCTAAAGGCAAAAAGAGTCTTTCATGAATTAGAAGTGCTTTCAGTAGAACATGGTTTGCGTCCTTGTGCCACTGTTTATATAAGACCACGAGATATGATAGAAAAACTAGGAAAATATGCAGACAAAGGAATCGTCGCTCTTCCATTGATTCAATCAGAAATTTCTTCTACTTTTTCCCATACTATTCGTCCAGCAGGAGAACAATCTAATTATGAATGGTATTATGTTCTTTCTAAGAGTATAGAACAAGCAAGAGAATTCCAGCAAGCTTTTTTGCGAAAAGATGATGAAAAAATAGGAGAGCTATTGGGATTTCCTTCTTGCTGTAGAGAATTTTTTCAAACAGAGTTTGTACAAAACAAATATAGTGATCCTATTTGGCAACAAGCTTTAAATGCTTCTCCTGAATTAATTCATCACAAAGGAGAGCATATTATTCGTTTGAAAGATAACCAAGCAATCCATCATTCTATGCTACGCTATTTAAATTTACGTCTAACTCCTCATATGCCATGCTCTTTTGATTGCAAAGAATCTCATGAAATGGCACATCAATGGTTGGGTTTGGCAAAATCACTAGAAATAGAAGGAACAGATGATTTGATTCAGTTTTTAAATATGCCTTTAGAATGGAATGCTTTAAAAGCCATTGCCTATATCCAAAGTCCTTTATTTAAAGTTGAAGCAGCAACAGTTCCTTGTTATCCCAAATATACTGTTCAAAAAGAAGGAGCTATCTTTCCAGAAGAAGCTCCGCAGGGACTTCGATTTCCATGGACTGAGCGATGGAAATTCCATGGTTCAAAAATCAATCTCCCTGATCATTTAGTAAAATAATTCATATGTGGTAAGGAGTGTAGAAAATGGCTAAGATCGGAAGCATATGGATTGAAGGATCTTACTTTCATTTAATTGATGCTGCTTTAAAAGAATATAGATATTTAGGCACTAATCTAGGCTCCCCTGTTGGAGCTATACCTGGTAGCATATGGGTAGAAGGAACCAATATTCACTACATTGATGCAAGTGGAGTGGAACGGCGAATTGACAAGTACTCTCAAACACCAGTTGTAGGAGCTGAGAATGGAAGTCTATGGATCTATCAAGAATGCTTATACTGGATTGATAGTTCAGGAAATAAAAATTATGCCCACGGAGACATCGCTTATCAGAATACAGGATACAGCGATGCCACAGGAGTCCATGGAGATACTCATACCGACAATCCTTATTCAGATAATGGAGGGTATAGCGACTGGGATCATTCAGACAATCATACCGATGTTCCTGCTTACAGTAATGGTGGATATTCTGACAATGATGGTGGCGCTCATGCGGATGATCACACTGACAATAATGACAGACACTATGGATACAGTGATCGAGCTTTCGTAGACAATCATACAAATCATACAGATGATACGATTATTTACCCTCCAGAAGGCGGATACTATCCTTATACAGATCATACGGATTCAGGACATAAGGACTATGAAGGGGGCGTTCATAGCGATACCTATGGAGATGGCCTTCATAATGACACAGGGTATAGCGATTATGTCCATGCAGATAATCATACAGATAACCCTTATTCTGATAATGGGGGATATACCGATGCTACAGGTGTTTATAATGATACTCATACTGATGTTCCTGCTTATGATAATGGTGGATATAGCGATTGGGATCATACAGATAATCATGTAGATAATCCACATACTGACTCCCCTGTTTTTGTGGAACAGCATTAAAAAAATAGAAGAGGTGGAAATATGAAGTATTTTTTTGTAAAAGGGTTTCCCACTCAAGTTTCAAGAAAAATAGAGATTCCCCCTATTGCGGAACTTTTTCAGATGCCTTTTTTTACTCGAGCTAATCCAGAAGCTGTTTATAGATATGGGACTTCTTTTCAAAAATATTTATTAGACCAAGTGCCTATTCAGAATCCAAAAAAGAATATTCAAGTTACTTTTACGATTCAATATTTAAATCCAAAGATTCGCGGATCATTAGTTCGAGATAAAGATTTTCGGTTTGAAAATGAATGGCATGTTGATGGAACCACTTTATTTGGAGATAAAGATGCAGTTCATTTATTGGTATCTCCTTGCACAGCTTTAACTCAATTTAATACAAATCCTATGAAGATTTCTATGGATGGCATTCCAAACAAAGAAGAATTTGCTCGAAAATTGAGAGAGGAAGATTGGGGTCTCATTCCACAAACGATTGAGCCAAATAAAATCATTACGTTTACTGATCATGTCCACCGTTCAGCAACTCCTCAGCAAGAGGAATTTCGTTTATTTTTCCGAGTAATAGAGTGCTCAGAAAGAAAAGCAAATGAAGGAGAAAAAGCACTTACTAATCTTTCTACCATTATAGATCCTCGTAGACCTGTGGATGATCGTATTGCAAAAAGCATTTGTAAAGAACCAAATGCTATTAAAATTTACTTTAATGATTGATTTTTCTAATAAATGAGCATAAAAACCTAGAAAAAATGTTATATTAATAGATATATATATTGAGAGGAGTAATAACATGTCTAAAGACTGGGTAATTCCGCCAGGCACACCACATAATCCAAAAGAAGCATTCTCTAAACCAAAAGCACCTGTTAGACATATTCATAGTGCAGAAGAATTAGAAGGTCAACTAGGGGAGCTTATACGAAATTACCTAGAAGATGTGGATGAAGATAAAAAAGTTGTTTGCTTAGCTGACAATAATGAGGTTATTTATTTTGCTATTTTTCCAGAAGATGAAGACGAGGAAATGATAGATTCAGATGCAGCAATCTTATATCCAACAACAGGTGAATATAGATTTCTTCCAAAACATTTAGGAAAAGAACTTGTAAAATATTATTTAGCTCATATTTCTACATTAGCAGATGCTTATAAATATCTGGAGGAGAAGGGGGAATAGTTATGATGATGAAGATTATAGCCTTTGAAGGACTTGATAAATCAGGGAAGGCTACTCAAAGCAAGTTGCTAGCCAACTATTTAGAATCTGAAGGATATAAAGTAGAGCACTCTGAATTCCATCGTTATGATACTCCAACAGGAAAGCTGATTCAAGACTGGTTGTATGGAAGATATAAAGTTAGTCAACGTACTATTGAACTAATTATGACAGCAGACAAACAGGCACAACAAGAATGGTTCAAACAACTAGAAAAGAATGAGACAGATTTTCTAGTCTTAGATCGCTATACAACTAGTCAATTAGTTTATAGTCAATGCAATGGCATTAGTAAGCAATGGACAGAGGAGCTTCAGAACTTTCTCTGGCTTCCTCATTTTGAATTTTTTATTGATGTTCCTGTTAGCGTGAGCATGAAAAGAAAAGGTCAGCATGGAGACAATGATCGATATGAATCGAATAAAGATCTTCTAACCAAAGTTCGCAAAGGATATCTTTCTCACTTCTTAGCAGACATAAGAGGAAGGCATATCATTGATGGAATGCAATCCATAGAAAATGTGCATAGTGATATTGTAGAGACTATAAAGCCTTACTTGTGGAGGTGATAACAATGACGTCTATTGCATCAATGGAAGATGGAGAATGGCGGGCGACGAAAGAGCGCTATAAAGAAAGACTACGCACGATTATGATTCCTTTAGACATTACACCAGGAGTTGCAAAAGGAATCCTCTCCCGTATTGACTCTTTCTTTTCTGAAACAAGACTAGAGCTTGCTGAAGTAGAAGCACAAAAAGAAGCTATCGATAATCTTGTAAGAGAATGGGAGCGCTCTAAAGCAACAGGAAGCAATGATATTACAAGAAAGAAAAATGCCACCCTAGCTTTACAAGAGTACCCAGGACCTGACGGAACGACGATTAATTTATATGAAGTGCAGCGAGATTTAGCAAGCAAGCATTCTTTCATGATGGGGGTAATTGATACTCTCAATGGAAAACAAGCCAGATTAATAACGATTACAGGTGTTATGAAATTAGAGAAAGACCTGATGCCGTATGGGGATGCGGCGTTTGACTCAGGGAAAAAATAATGGAATATAGGGAGAGGAGAGTTGATGAGAGTATGCAGGCACGCCATTAGGCGCTACAAGCGGCGCCTTGGACTTCGATCAGCTAGCAAAGATAGAATTGTTCGAAAGATTAATCAAGAAATCGAACATAACACGATCAAACGCTATTACTCTAATAATCACTTATATATTGTAACAGAACGATTTACAGCAGTTTGTTACAAGGGGACTGTAATCACTATTCTATTACCAGAGGGAGCGTAATGTCAAATGGCAAATTTTAAATGTACTGAAGACATGCACATGCGATGTTCCAATAATGCATTATGCCACCTATGTGATGGAGAGTCTTTATTTAAAGATCCTGTAGCTGAGAAAAAAGCAAAGGAAGAAGCTCGGATAGCTCGTAAAGAAGCTGAAAAGAAAGCACCTCTTAAGACTCATAAAAAGGAGAAGAAAGAGGGCATGGCTTTTGAAAAAGATGTCATGAATCAATGGAATCAAAAGTTTAGCAAGAAAAAGAAAAAAATAAATAAGCCAAGACTCGATATGATTTTAGATGAAGAAAACGAACCAAAGCCTTCTGTTGATAAACCAAGCATGACAATTAAACCTCCCACAATAAATAGGCCTTCAGGAAAAGTCATAAAAGAAAACTTCCAAAAGCCTGAAGCTCAAAGACAATTTAATTCAGGAGCTTTTTGGCACTCCAAAGGGGATATCAAGCTAGAGCATGCTTTAATGGAATGCAAAGAACGCGGCACAACGAATGCTCGCGGAGAAAAACAAATCACCATTCCTAAATCATGGTTAGAAAAGCAAGAAAAAGAAGCTTTTCAAGAACAAAAACTTTATTGGTATCTTCCATTTCGTTATAAAAATGATGAAGATATTTATCTCGTCAAACCATACAACCATGAAATGGAGATGATTTACGAGATGAGACAAGCTAGAGAAAAGATTGAACAGCTGGAACAAGAATTAAAAGAGCTCAAAGGAGAGTCCTAATATGCGTTTACATGAAGAATTTGAGCGATGCAAAGAATGCGATGGTGGCTGGTTCAAAATCGAAGATCAAGCTTTGGTAGTCAAAGGGTCTGATCCTCATAGCCCCGTTCACCATAAAGAAGTAAAGCTTTATATTTGTGTTCAATGCGGACATGTACAATACATTAAAAAAGAAGCAGGAGGATGATTATGTCCGACTTTTTAAATCAACCAGAAGATAATTTTAAGAATTTAATTGATGACTTTTTTGTTGATAAAACGAAAGAATCTACCGCAAAACAAAAGACAAATCGCCCCAATAGACGATTGAAGAGCCCAGATCTTCCCCCTATTCCTGTAAAAGAGGAAGGTCCTTATGTTAAGAAAGCTGTTGAAGAAATGGAAAGAGTCCGTCAATCTTTCTTAGATTTCCAAAGTGTCATTAGTGAAACAGTAGTTTATCCTTATTTATTTCCTCACATCGAAGAATTTGCTTATATTGCTCAAGATCTAGTCGATTTGATTGGTGATAACATTGATCATGCAGACTTAACAGAGCAAGGTCTAGAAGACTATGAACGCATGCTTCAAATTCGCAATAGGATTTTACATTCTATTAAAGATAAATATTTTAAAGAATAGGAGGAAATCAAATGTCTGAAACAGGTAAGCGCATGCAAAAAGTAAGAGAGAATGTGTATCACATTTTAGAAGATCATCCCGAAACACGAAACGATGATCGCCTGCTTCTTTTAAGATATTGGAATGAAATCGATGAAATCGAATATGACAAGATGTTTCCTGTTGCCTTTGCAACAAAAGCTACAAGTCCAGAAAGTATTACTCGTGCTCGTCGTTCTATCCAACAAACAGGTCTTTTTCTTCCCACATTAGAGGAAGTAAGAAGGACTCGTCGCCAACTCCAAGAAGAAATGCGAGAACATTACGCAAATCAAGGATGATTCTGATATGTCAGAACAAGAAAAACTCACATCAGCCGATCAAAAAGTAGCTTATTTGATGGACAACATCCCTGCTGCAAGATCTAATTACGTATATCTTATCCTTACGTATTGGGAAATCTTTGACGGCATTGATATTCCAGAAAAATTACTACAAGAAATTACAGAGAAAGCGACGCAGCCCGAAACAATTTCTAGGTCTAGACGTAAGGTTTTAGAAAGAAACCGTATCAAACAATATTTAGAAATGCAGAGGATTGCAAAGGTTCAGGATTAGGCGAAGACCCCTCACCAATTGAGGAGGAGCCTATTTAATGTCAAAAGAAAACCATAGTTATCAGTATATTAATCAATCAAGAGGTCATAAGACCAAAGGCAATACTTACAAAGATCGATACGTAGAAAAAGAGTGTCCTGAATGTGGACATAATCGAGCTTATAAAGATGAGTGGAAAACACGTAATGCCTACACTTGTCTGAAACGGTCCTGCCGACATAAATGGTATATTCGTAAGGACGAAGATGTTGAAGCAACACCAAAAGAAGTCTTTGACAAGCAAGAAGCTAAAGATTAACTTGCGTATGGGGGCTTAGGGATTCTCCCTAGCTCCCTTATTATATGCCGAAAGGACGATATAGACATGTGTAATAAGGGGAAATTACGTGTAATTACAGGTTGTATGTTTAGTGATAA